>Ga0115564_10000036_pt1 | contig 134668 bp, 139 predicted proteins | sample COGITO_mtgs_1105_7_FD_88680 | JGI IMG/M metagenome (GOLD analysis project Ga0115564, IMG submission 88680) | Pelagic marine microbial communities from North Sea - COGITO_mtgs_110523 | ecosystem: Environmental > Aquatic > Marine > Epipelagic | place: Germany:Helgoland, sampling site...
AAGTTCATTATACCGCCCATCCGAATGAATTCGTGATGAGAGTAGCCCTTGATCAGTATTATTACCAACTCCATTTTGAGAAGACAACACCACAGCACCAGCACCATCTCCAAATAAGACGCAAGTTGTTCTATCTTCCCAATCAAGAATTCTGGAAAATATCTCCGCGCCAATTACAAGAACGTGCTTAGCCTGACCAGCCTTAATAAAATTATCTGCCGTCGTTAAAGCATAAACAAAGCCAGAACACACGGCTTGAATATCAAATGCGGCCCCCCCAGTAATGCCCAACTTTCGCTGTATAGTTGTTGCCGTTGAAGGGAATGTCTGATCTGCAGTAGAGGTTGCTAAAATAATTAAATCTATTTGATTAGGATCAAGGGAAGCACTCTCCAACGCCCTCTTAGCCGCGATAACCGCCAGATCCGAAGTTACTTCATCCTCAGCCGCAATGTGCCGTTGCTTTATACCGGTTCGCTCAATGATCCATTCATCAGTTGTATCGACTTTTTTTTCCAGATCACTATTTGTAAGAATTTGTTTGGGAAGATAAGACCCAGTTCCTGTAATAACAGAACGTATAACGCTCATTATTTTTGTTCCTTAATAGTCATCTCTACAACTTTACCCTCACCTTTTGCATGCTTAACCTCCAGTCCATCAACTGACCCCTCAACTGAACTATTACAGTTTTCAAGGTCCAAAGAAATCTTACCTGCAAGGTCATTTTCGGCCATATCAACTGCTACCCCAATTGCACTAGCAAATCCTTCTGCGGATGCCCCACCATGGCTTTTAATAACCAAACCATTAAGGCCCATAAATACAGCTCCATTGTGATTATTTGGATCAAGATGGTTTTTTAGTGATGATAATGAAGAACCTGCGAATAAAGCACCTATTTTTGACATCAATGATTCTTTTAATGATAGTTTAAGAAGATTAGCTATCATTTTTGCTGTGCCTTCGACTGTCTTAATTGCAATATTTCCAGTGAAGCCATCCGTTACAACCACATCAACCTCGCCAGCTCCGATGCCATCTCCCTCAGTGAATCCCTTATAGTCCATAGCAATATTAACTTCTCTCAACATACGGTCTGCTTCCTTAATGGCATCACTACCTTTAAGTTCTTCAACACCAACATTAAGAATTGCAACTGTCGGCTTCGTAACGCCAAGAACGGTTCGTGCAAATGCTGCACCCATAATCGCAAACTGAACTAAATTGTTTTCGTCACACTCTACATTAGCACCAAGGTCTAGCATGATACTTTCACCACGGCTCGTGGGTATCAGGCTTGCAAGGGCCGGTCTATCAATACCAGGCATTGTTCGTAAAATAAATTTCGCTAGCGCCATTTGAGCACCAGTATTGCCCGCTAAAACGGCGGCATGTGCCTGCCCATCTTTAACTGCTTGAATAGCTTGGCCCATGCTAGAGTCACGCCCGCGGCGTAGAGCCCTACTTGGCTTTTCATAGGCTGAAATAATTTTATCCGTATGACGCACTTCACAGCAATTTTTTAAAATCGGAAACCGAGTAAGAAGCGGCACAATTCTCGTTTCATCACCATAAATAATAAATTGTAAATTCGGCACCCTTTCACGCGCAATTCCAGCTCCTTCAATAACAATATCTGGGGCATGATCACCACCCATAGCATCTAATGATATTATAAGTTCACTCGTCAATACATACCCTTATATAAAAAATTATAAAAAATTTAAGTTGAACGTGACACTTCTTAATTAAGAAGTATTTGATTATATATACTTAAAATATAGAATTACAGGAACTCTTCAAGTCTTATGTTTAAGCTCTTTTAAAACACTAAAGGGATTTACCTTTTTTTCTTCACTTATTGCGTTAACTTCCGAAATAATTTTATAGCCAAGTTCATTGCCTTTAACGTTTTCCTGCCGCGGGTATGGCTTCATAGAAAGCGAGAGATACTCAGCAATATATTCCCCTACGTCAATTGTTTTATCTGTTATCATTTCAACATCTTCTTCGTGAACTTCAAATTCAACTTCCTTCGTTAGATCTTCTATTTTATCTGGATTTTTTTGTATCTTAAAAATAATTGAAAAATCTTCTTCAATTAATTCGTTTAATTCATTTAATGTAATCACACATTTTTGGATTATTTTTGCTTTTTTATTCACTGAGAGCTTATAATCTCCAAAATCCTTTTGAGACAATTTACGAAATTCACAATTTGCCCTTAGTTCATAAACCCTAGGTATTAAAAAGCGACTTGCAAGAGCTTCACATTCCTGCTCATTTGCAACATATTCTATTTTAGTGCCATATTTCTGTGTTAATTCGAGATTAAAAAGACGACTAAATTCATTTTCCTGGTTACCTTCAACCATTCTGAGTTCCCGTCGGCTTCAGAAAGCTTAATTTACCTAACATAATATTTTCCATATTTTTATTTTTAACAAAATCATATTGATCGTAAACATACTTTGCCATAAACTTAAGTGTCTTTTGATCGACTTTTCTCTCTCTATATAAATTTCGAAGTAATGCATCTGACATTTTTTGATAATCTCTCACTTCAAATAAATTTTGATATGCGATCATTCGCCCATAAAAAGCTTCTGCCATCACTTTTATTTTTTTTCCTACACCAAGGTCACCAACACCTATTTCTCTCAAAGTAAGATCAAGATTATCAAACATAATTTCTTGAAAAACCTGCTTTAGTTTATCTACCTCACTATACTGCTTATTTTGGTCAAGTTTTTGAAGTATAATCGACATATGCAAGCTCATCAAATCAAACCTACCGTCGAGATTATCCTCCACTGCTAGTTCTGAATAAAAAACATCCATTCGTGATTGTTCAATGACTAAGGAAAATAATTTATGTCCCGCATCATTCAATACTTTTTTCTTCCAGTAAAATCCAAACATCTATATTACTTTCTATAATTTCTGTATTTTTATCGCACTTTTACATTAAAGATCGCAAAAAATACATTTACTAAACCATTGACTAGACAAGCTGCAAATGTCACTTTGTCATCAAATTTTAAACACCACAATATAAGTGATTTGATGTTATGTGTTTGAATTAACACGCAACGAAATAAACTGCAATAAATCTAAAATAGATTTTCTGGTTATAGAGGGCAAGATAGTATCATGAAAAAATTACAAAAAATTATTTTTACTTTCTTAATCGTTATAACCATATCCGCTTGCTCTACCATAACTAATACCCGTGGCTATATACCTGACCCAGAAATAGTAGATGCTGTCAGAGTTGACATTGATACAAAGGAAACTGTGGAGGCAATGCTCGGCAACCCAACAATGAAAGCAACCTTCGATGATAATAACTGGTATTATTATGACAAAACTACTACTCAGTGGGCCATTAGGAAGGAAAAGGTTGTTGAAATGAACATTCTGGCAATTTCTTTTGACCAAGAGAATTATGTTTCTGAGATCCGCAAGTTTACAGTTGTTGATAATAAAGTGATCGACCCCGTATCGCAGAAAACAGTTACACATGGTAAAGAGGTTAATTTTGTGGCTGAATTATTTGGAAATGTAGGCCGATTCGGTGCCGCAGATAATTCGATTGCAGCCGGTAACTGACAACATTCAAAATTCATTTTAAAATATGAATTTTAGAAGTGACGATAACCTTCTCTCTCAGTTTCAATTTCTTTACGATCAGCCCCAAGTAGTTTTATTTTTTTACTAGTTGTAATATTACCTATTTTTGTTAGTGAAATGCCATTTCTTTTTGAGATTTCATCTATTTTATCTTCGCTTTCATAAGGCAGCGTGAATAATAATTCATAATCATCCCCACCAATCCATTTGAGTTTTTTATAATCACTTCTAGTTTTAAAAAGATTATTAAGTGCTAATGAAATAGGTATATTATTTGCAAAAATTTCAGCACCAACTGAGGAGCTTTTACAAATATGACCTAAATCACCTAAAAGACCATCTGAAATATCCATCATTGAAGTCACCAATTCCGCTAATTCAATTGCTAATTTTAATCTTGGTTGAGGTAGATAATAACGTTTAATAAGGTCCTTATATTTAAATCTATCAAAATTTTCTTTAATAACTTCAAGTCCCGCTGCCGCGTCACCCAAAGTACCTGAAACATATATAGAATCTCCAGGCTTTGCCGTTGAACGAGATATTAATCGACCCTTTTTAACCAAACCAACAGCTGTAACAGAAATAATAATAGGCCCAGTTGTAGCGACTGTATCGCCTCCCCAAAGCTTCCAACAGTATTGATCTTGATCCTCCTTTAAACCACTGGCAAATTTTTTAATCCATTCTTCATGATTAAAATTCAGTTTAGGTAGTGCTAAACTAAGCAAATAACCTTCCGGTTCAGCTGCCATAGATGCCAAATCCGAGAGGTTAACTCTAAGTGCTTTTTGTGCTATTAACGAAGGATTATCATCGGAAAAAAAATGGATGTCAGCAACTAATGTATCTTTAGTAAAGACTAGATCTTTACCTGGTGGGGGGGAATATTGCGCGGCATCGTTACTTAGAGAAAAAGCCGGCTCGCCAGAACCGGAAAGCGGCGCAAGGTATTTTTTAATAAGGTCGAATTCAGATAATGCCAGCTTTTAACCTTTCCTTACTCAACGGTTTATTTTTGCAATTTTATCTAGCACACCATTTACAAAGCCTGGAGTGCTATCTTCATAAAAGGCTTTTGTTACATCAATATATTCATTAATAATCACACTAGTAGGCACATCGGGCCGTGCTAATAATTCGTAGGCACCTGCACGTAAAATAGCTCGTGCCACCGACTCAATCCGCTCTAGGCTCCAATCTTTTTTTAGGTTTTCGCTTAACTGCTTATCAATTTCTTCAGAGCGTTGTTCAACACCCAAAACAATATCTTGAAAAAATTTGTTATCTGCTTTAGCGAAACAATCATCGTCTATAGTTTCATTAATTCGATGATCTGAAAATTCCTGAACAACTAATAGCGACTTAGCATCACTAGCTTCTATTTGATAGAGCGCCTGAACTGCAGCAAGACGGGCAGAACTTCGAGCCCCACCCTTAATAGGATTGATTTCGGTCATCAGCCTATCAGTCCATATTGTTTTTTTAATTCAATCATACGAATTGCAGCCTTTGCTACAGAGCCACCTTTATTTAACTTTTCAACGGAACACCTTGCCCATGCCTGATCTTGATTTTCCACAGTTAATATACCGTAACCGATAGCAAGTTTGTCTTTAACTATAAGGTTTTGAAGGGCATGCGCGCTTTCTTCACAAACATAATCATAGTGGCTCGTCTCACCCCGAATAACACAACCTAACGCAACATAACCCTCGTATCCATCATTACCGTCAGCTGCAAATCGTATGGCACCTGGAACTTCAAATACGCCTGGAACTGAAATACGATCATACTCAAATCCATGTGCTTCTAAAACCTGGATGGCTCCCTGAGCCAATTCATCTGCGATATTTTCATAAAATCGAGCTTCTACAATAAGTATTTTCATGGATTTTATCCCTTATTATTAACAATTTTAATGTCTATAGCCTCATCAAAACGTTGATGACTGACGATATTAAGGCCATATCCTTCAATGCCTATAACATTTTGCTCACTGTCAGAAAGTAAAACAAAGTCTTTAATCCCAAGATCAAGTAAAATTTGAGCTCCAATCCCATAGTTTTTTATATTAGGTGATTTTTTTTCTAATTTTCTATCTTTTTTGGCGATTTCATCTGTGATGTATGTTTTTCTATTTTCACGTAAAAAAACCATCACACCGCACTCTTCCTTACCTAATTCTTCCATAGCCCGATTGCATTGGCTTCTGCGCGCACCCTTTTGTCCAAGAAGGTCTTCAAAAATATTAAAGGAATGCATCCTAACCAATACCTTCTTTGCAGTTTTAGGATTACCTTTAACAAGTGCAAAATGTTGAATTTCGTCGTCCTTAGCTTGATATGCGCGCATATCAAATTTACCACCAAATTCACTATCAACTTCCGTGGTATCTATACACTCTACTAAGTTATCGTTACGACGGCGATAGGCAATTAAGTCAGCAATAGTAGCAACTTTTAAACTATGTTTTTTCGCAAACTCAACGAGGTCTGGCAAACGTGCCATAGTTCCATCGTCCTTCATAATTTCGCATATCACTCCTGAAGGAATAAGTCCAGCAAGACGAGCTACATCAACTGCAGCCTCAGTGTGGCCAGCACGAACGAGCACCCCACCCCGTTTTGCAACGATTGGAAAAACGTGACCTGGGGTCACAATATCTTCTTTATCCTTTGTAGGATCAATTGCTATGGCAATTGTCTTCGCCCTATCAGCAGCTGAAATCCCGGTTGTCACACCTTCCGCCGCTTCAATTGAGATGGTAAATGCAGTTTGATGACGAGTAGCATTTTTTTGTGACATCATCTCAAGACCAAGGTCAGCTGACCTCCTTGCTGTAAGCGCAAGGCATATAAGTCCCCGGCCATGAGTAGCCATAAAATTAATAGCATCAGGAGTTGCCATTTGTGATGGGATAATTAAATCACCTTCATTTTCACGATCTTCGTCATCGACAAGAATGAACATGCGTCCATTTTTTGCGTCTTCTAATACATCCTCGATTGGGGATAGAAAATTATTAGGCATATTTTTCTCTATGTCTTTTTGTTATTGATGATTTTTAGGGTTGGACGTCATTTATTCTGGAAACGTAACGAGCAAGAATGTCAATTTCAATATTTAGGGTATCGCCAACAATAAGATCCATAAATGTGGTTTTTTGCTGAGTATGGGGGATTATATTAACACAAAATAATGTTCTAGAATTTTCATCTATTACCTCATTAACTGTAAGTGAGGCACCATTAATAGTAACAGACCCCTTAGCTGCTATAAATGCTCTTAAATCTTGTGGGGCAGAAAAGATAAATTTCTTACTATCACCCTCAACTTCAATTGAAATTACTTCACCAACACCGTCTACATGACCTGTAACAAGATGGCCACCAAGCTCTTCGCCAACCTTTAAGGCCCGTTCTAAATTTACTGGTGTCCCAATTATCCATTTACCCAGCACTGTGCACGAAAGCGTCTCCGAAGAAACATCAACACTGAACCAATCCTTACCCTTGTCGACAACAGTAAGGCAGACACCAGAGCAGGCTATAGAAGCTCCAAAGTTAATAGTAGAAGTTTCATAAGCTGTTTGTATAACGATGCGAGTGTCGCCATTATTAATAAGCTCTTTAACTACGCCAATATCAGTAATAATTCCAGTAAACATCTTTTAGCCGCTAAAATTTCCAAAGTGTCGCCAATGATCCAGGCCTGTTTGCCCTTCATCCAGTAGCGATAATGTTAAATATAGATCCAATTCATCTAATGAAATATCGTATAGTGCATCCACTCCATTTTTTCCAACAAAATCACCAGATTTAAACCATATTAAACGGTCTACCAGATTTGCCCTTATCAGGGAAGCATTAAGTTTACTGCCACCCTCACATAAAAGCCTTGTGATACCTTGTTCCGCTAATAATGTCATGACCTTTGATAAATCTAATTGTTCCTGACTATCTTTTTCGAAATAAAAAATTTGAGCTCCAGTATTTTTAATTTCAGAAGACTTTTTAAGGTCAGGGGCTGCAGTCATAATCCAAAGTGGAATTTTATTTGCTGATTTGCAAAGGCTACTCATTGGGTCAATTTGCAAGTTAGTATCAACAACAACCCTAATTGGTGATCGATCCTCTAACCCTGGTATCCGACAATCTAACGAAGGATCATCTATAAGCGCAGTACCTATTCCCACCATAATAGCATCATGTTGAGCTCTAAACATATGGCCTTTTTGCCTTGATTGAGGTCCAGTTACCCATGATTTTTTATTTTTATTCTTGGCAATTTTACCATCAGCAGAACTGGCTATTTTTATAGTAATCAGTGGCTGATTTTGTTTTATTCGATTAAAAAATCCCTGATGAATAATGTCAGCCTGTGCCTTCAATATTCCAAAATTAACCTTTATCCCCGCATCCTTTAACATTTGAATACCACTACCACTAACTCGCGGATCTGGATCACTGGTTGCAATGATAACCTCTGCCACTTCGGAACGGATTAACTCTTTCGCACAAGGTGATGTTTTACCGTAATGAGAACAAGGCTCAAGGGTCACATAAACTTTTGCGCCTTTTACATTTTTTGCTTGCTCAAGAGCTACTCTTTCGGCGTGTGGACGTCCGCCTTTGCCTGTCCAACCACGACCTACAATATGTTTATCCCTTACAATCACACAGCCTACAGAAGGATTAGGATATACCTCACCCAAGCCTCTCTTTGAGAGCTCTAGTGCTATTTTCATATAGAAGTAATCGTTTAATGATAATTCGGTATCAATTTTCTTCATGATCAGTTATCTCACTAACGAAATGTTCAAAATCGCTAGCTTCGCGGAAGTTTTTATAAACCGATGCAAATCGGACATACGCCACAGCATCAAGTTGCTCAAGGCCTTCCATAATCAGCTTGCCGATATTTGCCGATGGAATTTCACTTTCACCCATACTTTCAAGCTGCCGGACGATGCCGCTAATCATGCGTACAACTTGTTCTTCTTCAACTGGCCTTTTACGAATAGCCATTTGCACTGACCGTTCAAGCTTAATACGCTCAAAAGGTACTTTTTTGCCAGAGGTTTTAAGAACAGTTAACTCACGTAATTGTACACGCTCAAATGTGGTAAAGCGGGCACCACAGCCACTGCATGACCTGCGGCGGCGGATCGCAGAGTTATCCTCAGTAGGTCTACTATCTTTAACCTGGGTATCTTCATTTGCGCAAAATGGGCACCGCATTCTTTTTCCTTTTACAATTAATAAATTGGGAACTTTTCACAAAGCGCAACTACCTTCGCGCGCACTGAAGCCTCCACAACACTATTATCTTCTTTATTTTTTTTAAGTCCGTCAAGAATTTCAAGAATAAAATCTCCAACTTGCTTAAATTCATCCGTTCCGAAGCCCCGTGATGTACCTGCAGGTGTTCCTAAGCGAACACCAGACGTAACCATTGGTTTCTCTGGATCAAACGGTACACCATTTTTATTACATGTAATATTAGCACGACCAAGGGAATTATCGGCGTCACGGCCTGTTAGACCTTTTGGTCGTAAATCAACTAGCACTAAGTGCGTGTCTGTTCCACCAGAAACAATATCACATTCCCCTTCATTTAGCTTTTTAGCAAGTGCACGAGCATTCGCCTTCACTTGTATAGTATAAGATTTGAATTCCGGCTTAAGTGCCTCTCCGAATGCCACTGCTTTTGCAGCAATAACATGCATAAGTGGCCCACCTTGTAAACCAGGAAAGATGGCACTATTGAATTTCTTACCTAAAGCTGGATCATTACATAAAATCATACCTCCGCGCGGTCCACGAAGTGTTTTATGAGTTGTAGTTGTCACAACATGAGCATGTTCTATAGGGCTTGGGTGTTCACCAGCAGCAACAAGTCCTGAAATATGAGCCATATCCACAAGTAGATATGCACCAACGCTATCAGCTATTTCACGCATACGCTTAAAGTCAATTTCACGCGGATAAGCTGAGCCACCAGCAATTAACATTTTTGGCTTATGTTCCTTTGCCAGCGCTTCTATTTGTTCAAAATCAATAAGATTGTTATCACGTCGCACACCATACTGAATAGCATTAAACCATTCTCCTGATTGAGATGGTGGTGCACCGTGTGTCAAATGACCCCCAGCATCAAGGGACATCCCAAGAATAGTATCTCCCGGCTTGATAAGAGCCAACATTACTGCGCCATTAGCCTGGGCGCCCGAGTGTGGCTGCACATTTGCATAGGCACAACTAAAAAGTTTTTTTGCCCTTTCTATAGCAAGGCTTTCAGCAATATCAACATATTCGCAACCACCATAATAACGACGCCCAGGATATCCCTCTGCGTATTTATTAGTCATAATGGACCCTTGAGCCTCCATTACTGCACGGCTGACGATATTTTCCGATGCGATCAACTCAATATGAGACCTTTGACGGCCCATTTCTTTATCAATACTTTCCAGAAGTGCAGGATCAGTTTCAGATAATGGTGCGTTATAAAATGTTTCTAAATTTGATGACATTCATTTAAACCTTTAATAATAAATTATAATTTACGAAATAATATCAATTCGATCTTGATGGCGACCACCCTCAAAACCTGTGTCCAAAAATACCTTTAAACAATCTTTGGCTACTTTAATACTTGTTGTCCTACCACCTAGAACCAAAACATTAGCATTGTTATGCTCGCGGCATAATTTTGCGGTAAGGGTATTATGAACGAGTGCTGCACGGATATGTTTATGACGATTAGCTGAGATACTAATGCCTATTCCAGAGCCACACACAAGAACACCCCGTAAAGCGTTTCCGCCTGCTATCGCCTCAGCCATTTTATTGGCATAATTTGGATAATCAACGGAACTATCATTGTCACAACCAAGATCAAGAACTTCATACCCAAAATTTTTTAAATCTACTTTGAGAATTTCTTTGAAATCAAACCCACCATGGTCACTGGCGATAGCAATTACTTCAATTGGCATGGCACACACTCACATTTTTTCTGATGTGGTTAAGAATAATAAATATTTCATAACATACCTATTAATTAGATGAAATAGAAAAGGGCCGTAATTCTAAAAGCCATCAAATTGTTATCTTAGCATTACTTAAATATACTTAGTTAACGATTTTAATTTAGTTTATTTCTTAATTATTTTCTGCACTATAAATATTAAAGTTGAGATACCAATTAATGCTAATAACCCGAGAGCTTCTTCACTAGTTAATTGCAAAAGCATCCATGTAATGACACTACAACTGAGAAAAGGAATAATAATCTTTCCAGGCATTTTAAACTGGCCCTCAGAAGGCGCTCCGTCACGCACCCTTAGTTTGAGGGTAGCGAGACAAACGCCCGCATAAACGAGTAAAATAGAACCTGATGCCATCACAGCCAATACTTTAAATTGACCGCTGAGGGCTAATAAGGCGATCATAAATGCATAAAATATTATAGAAATGTGTGGTGTTTTATATTTAGTGTGAACTTTAGCAAGTGACTTTGGTAAATTGCCGTCGCGTGCAGCTGCAAAAATTACTCGTGGGGTAACTAAAATATCCCCACTCAAGGTACTAAAAATTGATATTGCACCACCTACGACAAGAAGTTTGATACCCCACCCACCAAATATCTCATTTGCAGCAGCCGCGAGAGGAGCTTCAGTATTATTAGCAAGTTCAGCACCAAGAACCCCTTGAGCAACTGTTTGCAAACCTAGATAAAGAACAAATATACTACCAAGACCAAGAAAAATTCCACGTGGCACTGTTTTTGGTGGGTTTTTAATCTCTCCACTAGCATTTAAGGCACATTCAGCGCCAGAAAAGGCAAATATCAGTATTAAGCTAGCGGCACCAATATTGCTTATAGATGGCCATTCTGTAATGATTAAGTTATCTACATTTATAAAGAAAAGGCCTACCAGCAGTAAAAGTGCAAGGGGCACAAACTTAGCAATAGTATTAAAAACATAAAGCCTTATTCCAGACTTTACTCCGATTATATTAGTTCCAACCATAAAAGTGAATAACACAACCATAAACAATAATTTCCACAAAGGCTCTTGAAGCTCAGGAACGACAATAGAAAGAGTATTTATCATGGCAACTGTTAAAGCAGCATCAGAAAGGACGGCCCACCCAAACCAAAGTAACATTGATGAAATAAACCCAACAAAGGGACCAAATGCCTCTTCAATATAAGCATACGACCCACCACTTCTAGTAACCCGGCTACCGATCTCCGCATAGCACAAAAATATAAGGGTGATAGCCACACCGCATATTAGATAAGCTATAATTGCAGCAGAACCGAGTTTTGCGGCAATAACACCAGGCAAAACAAATATTCCAGCACCAACTACCATATTAAAAACGTTTGTTCCAAGTGCGCGGGTACCAATAGATCTAATCAGTCCCTCATCGGATTTTCTAACTGGTTGGCTAATAATATATTCCTTTTCATTAAGTATATTTTATCTTGCTCACTTTTTATCTTAACCATCAGTCTTATTATGTCACTATAAATAGTTCTTTAGGCACACCACATATTTTTATTTTCTTCCACAAATTGGGTAAGAACTTCGAGCGCCTTTGGAAAAACTTTTTCACCAAAGCCTACCCGAAAATAATCACTATCGTAGGTACTATTCTCAGAAAATACATAGGATGGTTTTATTGATATACCGACCCTTCCAAGCTCAGCCCCTAACTCATCAGAGGATAGTGGACCTTTAAATTTCATATAACAAATAGCACCAGCATTTGGTCTAATCCATTCGAAAAAATCGCTGTATTTTTTTATAAATTGGTCCAAAAGCTTAATATTATGTCTGATGATTTTCATGTTTTTAGCAAGAATTTGGTCGCTAGCCCTCAAAGTCATAATACCCTGAATTTCACTGGCCCGGCTTGGACAAGCGGTATGAAAATACATCGTATCAATTAGTTTCTGCCTAAGGGCTAATTCTTGAAACGCCAGCCATCCGATTGTGATACCGCACCCACCCCATGGCTTCGACATAGTAACAGCACTTATTCCTTTTGAATAAATATCCGCCATCGCCGGAAGCCTATCGCTAGCATCATGTTCCAGAAGCCTGTAAACTTCATCTGAAAGAATATATATATCATTTTTTTTAGCCAAATTTACCAGTTCCGACTGACAATTAGCCTTCATTAACGTACCCGCTGGATTATAAGGTTCATTAAATGAAATATATTTTGTGTCGGGCCTTATAGCTTCTTTAACTTTTTCCGGATTAATCTGCCAGTTATTTTCTGGATAAAGTTTAATTTTAGTCACTTCACTACCCGCATGAATTGGAGCTTCTTGAACCGACTGATAACCAGGAGTAAACGTTATGGAATGGGTGCTTTCATCTAATAAAGTAATAGCAGCAGTTTGAATTGCAACCTGCCCTCCAGCGAAAACAACTATATTGTCCGCGCAAATTTCAGACCCATAAAGGTTGGCTATTTCCTCACGAATATCATAACTACCGCCATTAGGAGTGTATTCAAGCGAATGATTATAATATGCGTCGACAATATCCTGATCTCCACGCTCAACTGATAACTTAATAAGTTCTTCATTTGACAAGGGTTCAGTAAAAGAAGTAGACAAATTATAAGGCAATCCAGCTGTTACGGCTTTATGTCTTGCTGACCATGGTGTTCTATACGGCACAATTATTTCCTTTTTTTATAGTTGGATATAGTTTTCTTGCTCTAATCTTTTAAGAAGTGCACGCGCAGGGCCCTGAGAAATCAGAATATATTCATTATCAGGTTGCTGCTTTGCAGCAAGAGAGGTCATGATGATATTTGTAACTAAACGCATCGCCATCAAATAATAAAGAATTCTCCGTTCCTTATCTTCAATAGGAAATTCTTTTTCATAGCCAGAAATTATTGCTTTGGATGCCATCTTGATATCACTTTCGCCAAGGAGACCATACGCAAGTGTAATAGCTAAATCATTTATTTGGCATCCAAACTGCATTTCCCCAAAATCAATTAATCCTGTTATTTTTTTTGGATCATCAGGGTTGATAAGAAAATTTTGTTCATTAGCATCACCATGGATAACTGCTTTTCTTAAAGCAGGTAGTTTTGGGGCTATATCTTTTTCATATACATCAAAAAGGCGAGCAATTCGATCTCGAGCATCTTCATCAATAACTTCTGGAAGGTATTCTTTACAAGCTAAAACTTCATCAAGTTTCCATAGTTTATCCGATCCATCAGAATTAGGCGGTGCCGAGTAACTTCTCATAGCTTTCGAAAATTGGCCTAAAAACCGTCCAACATCACAATATAGTTCAGGAGTTCTGCGTATATTAGTCAGTAAATCACCTTCTAGATAAGTAAGTAACCTAATAGCAAACCCGTTAATGAAAATGATACTTTTGCCATTATTTGCATTAACAATATTTGGAAAACTAAGCTCTGGGGCCTCCTTTTTAAGATGATCGAGTACCTCCGTCTGCATTTGAACAAAATTTCGTGACCATTTTTTGTTTGATATCTTAAGGACATATCTTTTATCTTTAGCACTGATGCGAGCATTTTGATCTTCAAAGGAAACTAACGGTTTTATTACACCTTCAGTATCATAATATTTTTTCAGAATACCATGAATGGACTGATTGTTGAAATCAGGGACTTGATCTTTCATTTTTTTCTCACATAATTTTAACTAATTGTTAACGTGGGTGGCCCCACTGTGCTCTTCTCTCTTCGATAAATAATTCGAAAGCCTTCAATGCAGCTGGCATTGTCCTGCGACTAAAGCCAATACGAAAATATTGTTTAAGCTTTTCATCACAATCAAAAATCGCTGATCCAAAAACTAATATTTCTTCCTCTAAAAGTTCTTCCGCCAATTCATCTCCGCTCAAGGGACCTTTAAATTTCACAAAACCGGTTCCGCCAGCTTGAGGGGGCATCCATTCAAATAAGTCATCATTACGAGAAAAGTATTGTTCCAAAAGTTTTAAGTTTTCATAGATTATTGCTAAATTTTTGGCAATAATTTTATCTCTAGACCTAAGTGCCATCATTGCTTGTATTTCACCGGGCCGCGAAACACATACTGCAAATAGGTGCTGAGCCTTTAAAAGTTTTTCAACTATTATTTTATCTTGACAGGCAACCCAACCGATACACATGCCGCCCGCCCCAAATGGCTTAGCCATAGTACCAAGCGCAATACCATTACTTGTCATTTCTGTAATTGATTTTGAACGATCGTTAGAGTTTAACTCAAGTAACCTATAAACCTCATCTGAAAAAATCAGCACATCATTCTTTTCAGCAAGAATGACAAGTTCGCGTTTAACCTTTTCTTTTAGAAGTGCCCCAGAAGGATTGTGAGGGTCATTCAGAACTATATACCGAGTATTTTTTCTAACGGCGGCCGCCACTTCTTTAATATTAAGTTGCCAATTATCGTCTGGAGAAAGCACAACGCGCGTAAATTCACTACCCGCATACTTTAATCCTTCTTCTAATGATTGGTAACTCGGCGTCACAACAATTGCATGGTCGCCTGGATGCAGAAGAGCTTGTGTTGTTATAGTCATACCAGTTTGAGCACCAGGAAAAACAACAATATTTTCAGCGGCAATTTCATGTCCATAAAGCGTTGCGAGTTCTTGTCTTAAATCTAGACTTCCGCCATTATCTGCGTAGCCGAGCGAGTGATCGTTATAAAGTTCAATCAACTGCTCGTCAGCATTAGCTTTTGCAAACTCAATTAGTTCTCTATGACTAAGTGGCTCAGAAGATGATGCGTAAAAGCGGTGCTTAATGTTTACTGTTTTAACAAGTAGTTCGTCTGATCTGATTGGGTTATCTAAAAGATGCATAAAATGTTCCTGAATTAATCATAATTTTCAGGAACATCCTCTAGAAACTTATAGCGATTGTCTAGATGTAAAATATCCTCTCTACTGATAATTACAATTAAGCACATTGAGAGCCCCTGCACAAAAAACTAACAGCTTAAAAAAACAATATAAAAAGGGCACCTAGAAACATAATAAGAATAAGAAGTATTATGTTTAAATAAAGTATAGACAGTGTTGAATATTTAATTGTTTCACGATCCTTAAAAATTTAATCTAGACACGCCGGCATGCTGGCACGAATGGTGCGCGAAAATGGATATACACAAGAACAACCGCCACATAACCTCCAAGCATAGACCAACCAAGCCCACCTATAAAATTCCACGACGAATAAATACCATAACCGTATATTATTACAGATATAAGTGGAAATAGCTTTGTCGCCCATAAAGGCAGTTTAAAGGGTGCATTTGCGTAGGCATCGGGATTGCGTTTCGCTAAATTATAAAGTGCTAATACAGGAAATAATCCAAAAATCGCACCAACGGCATTTCCAAGTATTGAAACATAACTTAGGCTTAAATCAAGTAAAATAGGGCTTATTCCGACCACAAAAAATAAGGTTAAAAATATATAAGGGGTTCCAAATCGATTTTTAGCGGCAAGCTTTATGGGCAACCAGCCATCTTCTGTAGCCATATACAAACCACGAGTACACCAAGCAAATATGGCATTAAGAGATGTCACTAATGAGATCATAATGCCACCACCAATAAAAGCATAATAAACTGCAGGACTAAAAACAACTCTCGCAGTTACAGCCAAGTTTTCACCCTCAATCTCATCAAGTGGAAGTACTCCTGTAGCAACGATCGCAATCCCTATATAAAGGATAACTACAAGCAATAGAGAAAGGCCCATAACTAATGGAATAAGTACTCCTGGGTTTTCCATTTCATCGCCAAATTCGGAAATAAATTCTGATCCAATTAAACTTAAACGCAGTAAAAATGCAGCAGCAAAAAAACCAGAAAATCCGTTTGGAAATATTTTACTAATATCGCCATATTTTTCATAATCATTTACATAAGAAAAACCAGAAAATATATAAAAAATTAAAGAGGTAATAAGAATTAATACCATGATAGTTTGAAACCGTGCTGCTGTTTTAATACCAAATAAATTAGCAAAAAAACAGATAATCATAATTCCACCCGCGACTAAAGTCATGTTGAGTTTAGGAAAGATCGCTTCTGTATATTCGGCAAAGCCAATTGCAAAGCTTGCAAGAATGATTTGACCAGAAACAAGTAACGCTAGATATAAAAACGATGTGCGAGAGCCTAACAGATCACGCACATAGGTATAGTTACCCCCTGTACTAGGAACTGCCGATCCCAACGCAGCAATACAGATGGTCGGAATGGCCACAATTAAAAGTGCAAAAACAAATGCCCATGGTGCGCCGTAACCGGTCATACTGATGCTGATACCAGTCAGAACCACCACCCCAGTCCCAATTATTTGGCCGAGGGATATGCTCATCAAATCCCAAAATCCCAGTAACTTCTTTGTCCGCTCAGACAATTGCTTCCTCCCACCCACATGAATAATTAACCTTAGCATCTTTTGTTCCGATAGCAAGAAACTCAATATATCACAATGTCATAGCTTTAATTATACTGTCTAAAGCAATATCTTTAATATGTCGTTATAATCTCAACAGATGAATAAGGAAAACCTTCTAAAAATTATATAACATATTCGTATATGAATTATTTCAATAAAAATAAAAGCTATATAGTATCTTCCATAGCAGCAAAAAACTAAACCACTCGCAACCAGCGAAAGTATAAAAAGGTAATGATAAATATGACTAGAAATTTTGTGTCCGTCGACTTTGTTGTGCCGACTTCATTCGAAGGAGAACATTTTCAACTGCAAGTTCTTGGACCCGACGTGAACGAACTGGATTATGAGGCTGTTATGTCAAGCAAGAAAAATCTTAGAAATATATTTGCGAAGAATGACCGCTGGCCTTGCGATAAAATGACTGCAAAAGAAAATAATAGTGACCTCATCACACACCTAAGAGAATTTAATAATCGTGAGGCATTTGCCTTTACCGTTTTAACTCCTGAAAAAAACAAGTGCATTGGTTGTATATATATTGAACCCTGTTATAGGGAAAACTTCGATGCCGAGGTCTATTTTTGGATCAGAGACGATAATCTATACTTAGAATCAGAATTTTATCGGATAGTAAATAAATGGATTAAAGATGATTGGCCCTTTGCAAATACTATCTGGCCAGGGCGTGAAATTAGTTGGAAGGTTTGGGGTAAAAGGTCTCACAGCCATAATAAATAAATGATAAAATACGACTATTTATAAGCCAAAAATTGCTAGCTATAAAAATAAGTTATTATCTAGAAAGTTATTTATAAAATTTATTTTATTTACTTCTTGATAAAATAGAGATTACTTTAAATGTGATAATTAGGTTGACACTTAATCTAAAGTAGTGCCTATAAGGCCAACGTTTGATTAATATATTTACTAACACATCCAATTCTCTTTCCAGATATTCAGGTTTAGTTGAGGGTAATAGACGTAAGTCTTTGTCAAGCCTACAAATTTTGTTACGATATTGTAATAAAATAAAATACCAATATATGCACAAGGAGAAATAACATGGCAACTGGTACAGTAAAATGGTTTAACCCATCAAAGGGTTTTGGTTTCATCGAGCCTGATCAAGGCGGCAATGACGTGTTTGTTCACATCAGCGCTGTTGAGCAATCAGGTCTTTCAACATTGGACGAAGGTCAAAAAATCGACTATGAAGTTCAAGAAGAAAAAGGCAAGCAATCAGCTTGTAACTTGAAAGCTGCTTAATTAAAGCACCATCAATAGTTATTAATTAAACACGGGCCAAATTTTGACCCGTGTTTTTTATTAAATAATGGAAAGATAAATTTGCAACTTCAAAAAACATTAATGAAGTAATAGAGGCAATGAAAAAAATTTATTATTTGTTAGAAGTACTCTTCTAGAGACATGAGGTCACAATAATTATTTGTCAATTTTAAGCTTTAACCATACTGCCTTAAGCGAAGTGACTAGATGCTCCATCATATCATCATTATGAAGTGGATTGGGTGCAAAGCGTAAACGTTCTGTGCCACGTGGCACCGTCGGGTAGTTAATAGGTTGGACATAAATACCATATTCGTTAAGTAACATGTCTGACACCTGCTTACAAATAATAGGGTCGCCGACCAAAAGAGGTACAATGTGGCTATTAGACGGCATAACTGGAAGGCCAGCCTCACGCATTTTTGTCTTTAATGTAGCAGCACGTTCCTGATGAACCTCACGTTCAATAGTTGAGTTTTTAAGGTGACGCACGCTCGCTAGTGCGCCAGCAGTGATTGTTGGCGACAAAGACGTAGTAAATATAAAACCCGCGGCAAAACTTCGAACGCAATCAACAATATTTTTTGATGCCGTAATGTATCCGCCCATAAGACCAAAAGCTTTACCAAGTGTGCCTTCAATAATATCAACACGGTCCATAAGTCCAAGCTCTTCGGCAACGCCGCCACCACGTGGACCATACATACCAACCGCATGTACTTCATCCATGTAGGTCATACAGTTATATTTATCAGCTAAGTCGCAAAACTCTTGAATTGGGGCAAAATCACCATCCATAGAATAAACGGATTCAAATAAAATAATCTTTGGTTTTTTTGGGTCATCATTACTTAAAAGTTGTTCTAAATGTTCAACATCATTATGTCTAAAAATTCTTTTTTCACATTTACCTCCCAGTACTCCATTGATCATGGATGCATGATTAAGCTTATCAGAATAAATAATGCAGCCAGGGAGCAATTTAGCAATAGTTGAAATTGAAGCTTCATTTGAATTATAACCCGATGTAAAGAGCAGGGCAGCCTCCTTATCGTGCAGGTCGGCTAACTCTTCTTCCAGCATAACATGATAGTGATGCGTGCCGCTAATATTCCGCGTACCGCCAGAGCCCGTGCCAACCTTATCGATAGCATCTTTCATAGATTTAATCACATCAGGATGCTGGCCCATACCAAGATAATCATTACTGCACCAGACGACGATTTCCTTCTCGCCTGCCTCAGTATGCCAAATTGCAGAGGGAAAATCTCCGTTTTTACGTTCAATATCCATAAAAACACGGTAGCGACCTTCATCCTTAATTCCGGCTATCGCATTTGAAAAAATGCCGTCATAATCCATTAAACTGTATCCAAGTGTTTAGTTTCGACCTGTCCTACCTTAGTTGAAGGGACAAAGGAAGGAAAAATTATTTTTTTCTACCTTTGTCTAACTTATTATTGTCAATAGAAAGATTCTAACATCAAACATGAATATATGAAATTTTAATAATTAAGATAAAATAGCCTTATCTCGGATCAAAAAAATTAATGCATATTATTAAGCGAGCAATTCGTTGTGCCCCAAGACCCTATTGTTATTAAGTATATAATGCTTTAATTACATACCTCATATAACAACATACTTAATTAAATTTTAAATATTTGTTTAGATATAATTAATAGTTTAAAATGAATAAAAAATTCTGGAGCGATCAATGGTAGCAGGAAATTTTCCCAGTAGCCGGCTAAGACGTAATCGAAAAAGTGCATGGTCCCGTAATATGGTTCGTGAAAATTCACTTACAGTAAATGACCTCATCTGGCCAATTTTTATTCAAGAAGGTAAAAATACCTCTACTAAAATAGCCTCTATGCCTGACGTATCGAGACTAACTATCGACTTAGTCATCGAAAATGCTGCAATGGCAAAGGATCTTGGTATTCCATCAATAGCACTTTTTCCCCAAATACCTGAAGAATTAAAATTTGATGATGGCCGTGAAGCTATAAATCCAGAAAACCTTGTTTGTCGTGCAGTTCGTGAAATTAAAGAGCAAGTTCCAGACATCGGAATTATTTGCGACGTCGCGCTTGATCCTTATACAACTCACGGTCATGATGGACTTATTAAAAATGGCTATGTTGATAACGATTTAACACTTGAAGTACTTATTAATCAAGCACTCGTGCAAGTTAAGGCTGGATGTGATATTATTGCACCTTCTGATATGATGGACGGCCGTGTTTCAGCAATACGTGGTATGCTAGAGAAAGAAAAATATTTTAATACTACTATCATGTCCTATGCAGCAAAATATGCATCAGCTTTCTACGGGCCTTTTCGCGATGCAGTTGGATCACCCCCATCTATACAGGGTGGTAAAGAAAGTTATCAAATGGACCCCGCTAACACGGACGAAGCAATACGCGAAGTAATCATGGATATAGATGAGGGCGCCGACAGTATAATTGTAAAACCAGGAATGCCTTATCTAGATATCATTGATAGGATCACACGTGAGCTTAAATTCCCTACTTTCGCTTATCAGGTGAGTGGTGAATATGCAATGATCCATGCTGCCGCAGCAAACGGCTGGCTTAATGTTGATCGCGCCATGATGGAGAGCTTAATAGCGTTTAAAAGGGCCGGTGCTATAGGAATATGGACTTATTTTGCACCTAACATAGCCAAGAAACTTAATTTATCATAAGAAATGCTAATTTTACGCCATTAGAATTATTTTTTTCTAATTTCTAGCTGCAGAAACTATTAATAATTATTCTAGACAAACAAAATAGCACAATATGTTTAGACTTGTTAAAATAAACTAATATATCAAGACCCACATAAAATAGGGTATGAAAGTGATTAATGGTAAAAATATGATTAATAATTTAGTAGGACTGAGTCTCGAAGACATAAAAGATGCAGCAAAGAAAATACATGGTGTTATCGATAATACACCAACAAACCATGCTATTACACTTTCAAAAATTACTGGCGCTGAAGTCTATATTAAACTTGAAAACCGCCATTTCACGGCTTCATTTAAAGAGAGGGGTGCCCTTAACGCACTTTTGAGTTTAAGCCCAAAGCAGCAACAAAAAGGTGTGATCGCAGCTAGTGCTGGTAATCACGGTCAGGGCCTTGCATATCATGGAAGTAGGCTTGGTATTCCGACGAAAATAGCAATGCCACTAGGCACACCATTTATAAAGATAACCAATACTAAAGCACTTGGCGCTGAAGTAATTCAAATCGGAAAAACGTTCGACGAAACTGCTAATGCCGCGCTAGAGATAGCAAAAAGTAAGGACCTTACTCTCGTTCATCCATTTGATAACTTTCTTGTAATGGCGGGTCAGGGAACCATTGCAATCGAATTTTTAAAAGACGTACCAGATCTTGATTTTTTATTAGTTTCTGTCGGTGGAGGAGGACTAATTTCCGGCGTTGCAACAGCTGCAAAGGCTATTAAACCTGACATTCAAATCATTGGTGTACAATCAGAACGTTTTCCTTCGCTCTATAGAGCCTTCAATAATGAAGACTATACTGCCCAAGGTTCAACTCTTGCTGAGGGCATAGCTGTAAAAACTATTGGTAAAAAAAATATTACAATATGCAATGAGCTTGTTGATGATATATTACTTGTTGGTGAAGAAGAAATTGAAAAAGCCATTGTTATGTTAATGACAGTCGAAAAAACAGTTTCCGAGGGTGCGGGTGCTTGCCCACTCGCCGCCCTCATTCGTTATCCCGAAATGTTTAAAGGTAAAAAAGTTGGCATAGTTGTTACTGGTGGAAATATAGACACTCGATTGTTAGCATCAATATTAATGCGAAGCCTTGTTCGTGATGGTCGAATAACTCGTCTTCGTATTGAATTACCAGACATTCCAGGGGCCCTTTCTATTATTTCATCAATAATAGGTAATCAGGGTGGAAATATCATTGACGTGTCTCATCACCGCCTGTTCACAGAGCTCCCTGCCAAAGAGACTTACTCAAATATTACACTTGAAACCCGAGATGCGCAGCACCTACAAGATATTTTAAGCGAACTACGTGAAGAAGGATTTGTGGTTAATGTTAATCGAAATATAGAAATGTAAATTGTAAATTTTATCTTTTATAATTAAACAACATTAATCAAAACAATACCATAAAGTGATAAACTTAGTAAGTTCGTGATTTTATAAATTATAGTTGAAAACCAACATTCTTAAATTTACAAGTCTATAAAAAGCTTGTTTTATTTTACCTACTGCTGTTAAAATTGTTCCTAAAAGAGGGAGTTTTTGAATGGAACTGATGGAACCATTATTACAAATGTGGTTAACCTTTAGTGTGATTATAGTCGGTATATTCTTATATATACTTGATAAATTCCCTATGGAGCTTGTATCACTTGGCATTATCACATCACTTCTGCTACTTTTTCATTTCATACCTGTCACCAATTTGGCTAGTGGTTTAGTTCTTGGCCCTAGGGCTCTCCTTGCCGGCTTTGCAGACCCAGCCCTTATCACTATCTTATCACTTCTTGTTGTTGGTCACGGCATCGTAGAAACAGGCGCTCTCGATAGTCCAATAAAATTTCTAGTTCGCGTTGGAAGTAATTTTCCAGTTACAGTATTAGTGATGTCGCTTATTACGGTTATGGTGATTAGCGCCTTTCTTAATAATACTCCTGTCGTAGTGATTTTTATTCCCATCATGATTACACTAGCAAAAAATCTTGGTAAATCTCCCTCCCTTTACTTAATGCCGCTTAGCTTTGTTGCTATTCTCGGTGGTATGACAACGTTGATTGGGTCCAGCACAAACCTCTTAGTAGCCGGAGCATTTCAAACAACGGGTGGCCAGGAACTTGGATTTTTTGATTTTGCTATTCCTGGATTATTTTTAGCAATAATTGGTTTTATTTATGTGCTTTTTATTGCTCCAAGACTTTTACCTAGCGCTACTTCAACTTCAGATAATGAAGCAGAAGTAACCGGCAAACAATTCATTATCCAAATTGACCTTACTCAAGGGAATTCATTAATTGGAGAAAAATCAGTTGCTGGCATGTTTCCAGTTTTAGCAGGACTTACAGTACAATTGGTAAAAAAGGGTGAACAAAACTTTCTCCCTCCATTCGATGACATAATTCTTGAAAAAAGCGATAGCCTTATTATAGCAACCACAAGAAATGAAATTACCAAACGGTTTTCAGAAGACGAAAACTTATTTTTTGATGTTAAAAATAAATCTATTATTAACCTTACACAATTAGAAGAAAATACTATACCTACTTCACGTGGACAAAAACTTATTGAAGTAATAGTTTCTCCGAAATCACGCCTAAATGGCAGGACCCTTGAACAAACGGGATATATACTTTCTGGTGGCTGTAAAATTCTCGGAATTCAAAGACGAAGTAGAATGAAACGCACAACGATCAATGATATCCGGCTTGAGGCTAACGATACACTACTTTGCGTTGGTACTCACAAGCAAATAAAGTCCTTACGGCTCAATAATGATGTCATGCTGATGGAATGGTCAGCAAAAGAAATACCCGTCAAGGCGGATATTTGGAAAGCTCTCACAATATTTTTTAGTGTCGTCGTTCTGGCTTCATCGGGAATTATCCCTGTCGCAGTAGCTTCAATTTTCGGTGCCTTTGCAATGATTGCGTCGGGATGTATCAATATCCGTAAAGCAGCATTTGCTGTTGACCGAAACATTTTCATGCTTATTGGTGCCGCACTAGCCATGGGTACCTCGCTTCAAGCGACTGGTGGAGCATCTTTTTTAGCTATGGAAATGATTGATTTACTTGAAGGATCAAGTACTGCAGTAATTCTTTCAGCATTTTTTCTTCTTATAGCCCTACTAACAAATATTCTTAGCAACAACGCAACTGCTGTTCTTTTCACCCCTATTGCCATTAGCATAGCTAACCAACTTGAGGTTGAGCCGTTTATTTTTGTTACAGCAGTTATATTCGCCGCAAACTGTTCCTTTGCAACCCCCATGGGATATCAAACAAATCTGCTTGTTTTAGCACCCGGCAATTATAAATTTGGTGATTTTATGAAAGTAGGGATTCCCTTGATTATTTTATTATGGATTAGTTATTCATTTTTTGCGCCCTGGTACTATGGAATATAAGCTAGGTCTAAAATAATTTTTATGTTATCAAAATTTTATGACTGACCAATCAACTCCTTTTCCAAAATTTTATGTAACAGGGACATCACCATGTCCATACATTGAAGGAAATACGGAGCAAAAAATTTTTACGGAGTTAAGCCCTCAGCCCCTTGCTTATGATAAGGCAGCAATATTAGAACACCCCAATCAGAACCGAAGCAGAGAAGAGGAACTTCATCTTTCTCTAACCTTGGTTGGGTTTAGAAGAAGTCAGGAAATAGTATACAGGCCTGCATGTGATCACTGCCAGGAATGCAAATCAGTTAGAATTCCATCCAAACTGTTTAAAATATCAAATAGTCAAAAACGTATCTCAAAAAAAAATAACGATATAAGTTTTGAAATAAAACCAAACACAGCTACCCAGGAACAATTCAAACTTCTCGAAAAATATATAAATAGTCGGCACTTTGAAGGTGGCATGATGGGTATTTCATTTTCTGAATATAAAGATATGGTAGAAAATAGCCCAATTAGCACTATAATCATAGAATACCGCGACAGAGACGAAAAGTTAATAGGTGTCGCCCTCACTGATAAGATGAAAAATGCCTTATCTATGGTTTATAGTTTTTATGATATTTCAGCGGAAACAAAAACACGAAGTCTAGGTATATATATGATTCTCAATCATATCAATATATCTACATCCACTGCTTTAGATTTCGTTTATTTAGGATATTTTGTAAAAGGTAGTTCTAAAATGAATTATAAAATGAATTTTAAACCTATCGAAATACTAACCACGGACGGTTGGAAGTTATTGAAATAGAATTACTCTAAAATACGACAACCAAAATATAGATTATAGAATAATCTATATCTAAAATGTTGCATGCTAATATTACAATTAATAAGGAGGCGAATGAATGGTCATAACAGAAGTTGGATATGATGTTCCGGCACAGATTGGTATGTCTGAAGCTGAGATTGAAACTCCCGCATTAATAGTTGACCTTGATAAATTTGAAAATAATTTAATAAAAATGCGAAATATTATCGAAAAAAACGGTATTAAACTCCGCGCACATGCAAAAGCACATAAGTCCGTAGATGTTGCTTTTCAACAGATGAATATAGGTGGTGCATACGGCTTTTGCTGTCAAAAAGTCTCAGAAGCAGAAGCTCTCGTCAACAAAGGGTTAACCGATATTCTGATTTCTAATCAGATAGTCGAATTGTCAAAAATTAATAGATTGGTTCGTCTAAGTAAACGCGCTGCTATTCGTGTGTGTGTAGATGACCTGAGGAATGTCTCTGACCTTGCCAGAGCCGCTAAGGCTCAAAATGTAATTTTAGGGTGTTTAGTTGAAATTGATGTTGGTGCCGGCAGATGCGGCATAAACCCTACAGTAGATGCGGCATTACTGGCGCGCGCTATCGCTCAAGAGAGCCACCTGCAGTTCGACGGATTACAAGCCTATCACGGACCAGCACAGCACTATGTAGAGGCAGCAGATCGCGAAGCAGCTTTCGCAGAGGTCATCCATAAAGTTCAAAACACTTTAATTGAAATTAAAAATGTTGGCTTAATGTGTACTATCGTAAGCGGTGCAGGTACTGGCACATTCCAATTAGAAGCCGCCTCCGGAATATTTACTGAAATTCAGGCAGGTACATATTGCTTTATGGACGCCGCGTACATGGCATTAAAAACACACGATGGCAAACCTGCTGTTCCTTTTTATAATGCACTTTTCGTATTAAGTACGATCATGTCTGCCGCCCGACAAGGAACAGTGATATGTGATGCTGGACATAAAAGTTCCGCCATAGATTCAGGGTTGCCAAAACTTTACGGTATTGCGGGCGCAGATTACGTATGCTGTAATGACGAGCACGGAATAATTAATGATACTAATGGTATTCTTGGTCTGAAAGACAAAATACGTCTTATTCCAGGACACTGTGACCCAACCTGTAACCTACATGATTATCTTATAGGGATACGTAACGGAATTGTTGAAACAGTTTGGCCAATAACCGCACGTGGGAAGCTTTTATAACTATTAATTTCATATAGAAGTTATTATTGAAAATTTCGCATAGCCTGTTTATAAGTGTAAGAAATTTTTTTAATAATCAAATGTTTATATCAAAATTAAGGCATTCAAATGAAACGTCGTTCTTTTTTAAAAAAATCTGCTGCAGTTAGTGCTGGAACACTTGCTGCCGGGGCAGTTGCCGCGTGTAGTCCAAGTCCAGTAGATCCAAACTCAGGGTCTATAAAAAGTGCCGCATCTATCCCTGAAAACCAGCGTTCCATTGAGCTTAAAATGGTGACAACGTGGCCTAAAAACTTTCCTGGCTTAGGGACAAGGGCCGTTGAATTTGCAGACGATATTGGTAAAGCTACTAATGGGCGTATCAAAATTCGTGTTTATGCAGCTGAAGAAATGGTTCCAGCCCTTCAGGCATTTGATGCAGTATCACAAGGTAATGCTGATATTTATCATGGGCCAGATTATTACTGGCAAGGTAAACACCCAATGTTTAATTTTTTCGGCGCAGTGCCGTTAGGTCTATCAGCTAGTGAAATGACGCAATGGCTTCAATATGGAGGTGGTCAAGAACTTTGGGACGAGCTTTCAGGACGTTTTAATGTTAAACCAATGCTCTGTACTGCAACAGGAATGCAAATGGGTGGCTGGTTTAATAAAGAAATTAATAGTGTTGAAGACTTCCAGGGCCTAAAAATGCGTATTCCCGGCCTCGGCGGTGAAGTAATTAAACGTATGGGCGGAACGCCTGTAACACTTTCTGGCGGTGAAATATTTCTATCATTATCACAAGGTAATATTGATGCGACGGAATGGATCGGCCCATGGAATGATCTAGCATTTGGCTTTCACCAAGTAGCTGAGTATTATTACACCTCCGCTTACCATGAGCCAAGCGCCTCTGTTTGTGCAGGCTGGAACCTCGATGTATGGAATTCATTAAGTGATGCAGAGCGTGTTATTATTGAAGCATTGGCTGAAAAACATTACGCACGATCCCTCGCAGAGTTTAACGCTCGCAACGCAAACGCACTTCGCACCTTGATCAGCGAACACGGCGTTAAAACAAGGCAGTTCCCTCAAGATGTCATGAAGGCACTTGCCGATGTTGCCGCGGATGTTGCCGCAGATGTCGGTAGAACTGATGAAATATCTCGTCGTATATACAAAAGTTATATGGCAACACTTGATGATGTGAAAGAATGGGGTGCCATTGCTGATGAGCCTTATATGGCTGCGCGACGATTATCAGATAGGTTTGGTCAGGCCATCTAAAAAGTTGATCATATAAGTAAAAATTAGGGACTAACAAACGGGAGCAATCAACCTTATGGATGGAATTGCAAAACTAGCCTGCGGCATTAATGCCATTAACGAAGTCATCGGAAAGATAACTTCTTGGGCAACATTAACGCTGGTACTTACACAGTTTGCCATCGTGATGATAAACTATTTATATAATGAAGGCGTTATTGCAGTGCAAGAAAGCTTGATGTACATGCACTCTCTCGTTTTTCTTGGTGCTGCAGGTTATACTCTTTTACATAATGGCCATGTACGTGTTGACATCTTCTATAGTAAGATGGGTGAAAAGAAAAAGGCCTATGTTAATTTATTGGGCTCCATCCTTATTTTATTCCCAGTACTGTTATGTATTGGAATATTCGCATGGCCCTTCGCTGCCCAATCATGGATGATATTAGAGGGTTCCATAGAGACTAGTGGACTTCATATTGTATATATTCTTAAATCAATGATATTATTATTTGTAGGTAGTACATTATTTCAAGGCCTTTCTATTTCACTCCATTCCTTATTAGTTATAATGGACCATAAAGACCTCAAGGAAAAGCAACTTGGGGGGAACATATAATGATATTAGACTTATCATTAATCGGTATTCAGATTGATTTCGTTATTTTAGGTATAATGTTAAGCGAACTTTTTGGAATGCCATTAGATGCGCTTCTATGTACTGTCATGTTTATTATGGCATGTGGTTCTCTATTGCTCGGTTATCCTGTAGCATTTACGCTTCCAGGTATCTCTCTCATGTTTGCTGGCCTTGGCTTTGCCATGGGAATCTTTGACTTTTCGATTATTGGCGGCGTTCCACAAAGAATATATGGCACCATGACAAATGTGGTGATGATGGCGGTCCCTCTTTTTGTATTTATGGGCGTAATGCTCGAACGATCACAAATTGCTGAAGATCTGCTTGATAGTATGGGTAAACTGATGGGGCGCATGAAAGGTGGTCTTGGTATTTCCGTAACTATTGTGGGTGCACTTTTAGCTGCATCTACTGGGATCGTTGGTGCAACGGTTGTAATTATGGGTTTAATGGCATTACCTACAATGCTTAAAAAAGGCTATAGTCCTGCAGTCGCGACGGGCGGAATTGCCGCGGCAGGAACGCTCGGTCAAATTATTCCACCCTCCATCGTACTTGTCCTTCTCGGTGACCAGTTATCTTCGGCCTGGCAGTCCTCCCAGCTGGCCCTTGGAAACTTTTCCCCTACCCCATTATCTGTTGGTGATTTATTTGCAGGCGCACTTATTCCGGGTCTTGGGTTAGTTTTACTTTATATTCTTTATCAAATTCTAGTGGCAATATTTTTTCCAGACTCATGTCCTCCAGTTATTGAGAATGAAGAGAAAATAGACCTAAAACCTGTTCTTGCAGCATTCCTTCCTCCTATTATTTTGGTAGTAGCCGTTCTTGGGTCAATTCTTGGGGGCATAGCAACACCTACTGAGGCAGCAGCCCTTGGTGCAGTTGGCGCAATCTTAATGGCTGGTTATAAAAATAATAAATCCAAACCTATGCCCGTAATTGTCGCAGGCTCATCAATTATTATCCTTCTTTTCCTGGGTGGACTGTTTGATCTGCGTATGGGCCGTCAGGTAATACCAACGATAGATTACTTAGCATTTGGATTATCTATTCCACTTCTAATAGCAACAATTTGGGGTATAGCGGATAGCTTCATGCGTGTTTACCGCAAGAAAATTATTCATGAAGTGATGCAGATGACCGCGAAAATAAGTTCTATGATCTTTATTATTATGGTTGGTGCAGCGCTTTTTACTTTGATCTTTCTTGGATTTAATGGTGATTTTTATATTACAGAATTTCTAACAAATTTACCTGGTGGAAGGCTTGGGGCTTTCTTATTAGTCATGGTAGTGATGTTCCTTCTTGGCTTTTTTCTTGATTTTATCCAAATTGTATTTGTTGTCGTACCTATCGTAGCACCCGTGCTCTTTTTGATGGATATTAACCCTATATGGCTTGGTGTAATGATGGCAATGAACCTTCAAACTTCATTCTTAACTCCGCCATTTGGCTATGCTCTATTTTATCTTCGTGGAGTAGCACCTCAAGAGACCGTAAAAACTACTGATATATATAAAGGCGTTCTGCCATATATTGTTATTCAGTTGTTTGCATTAGTCATTCTTTATAACTTTGAAGGCTTAGTTACATGGCTGCCGAGTGTTATATTCGGATAACAGTGAAAAAATATTAAATTTGATTAAAAAAAATGGAGTGCCAATAACATTAACCGCACCAAGTCATTTTGTATGTCTGCTTAAGACTTAAAGCAGACACTAGTATTTAGTGGTTTTGACTAATTTTTTTTAATCCTGTATAATTATCGATCACGCTATCTTCTTACAACTAAAAGCAGAGAGATTTATGACCTTCAAAAGACGTGATTTCAATAAACTTCTTGGCGCGGCAGCGCTTGCGCCGGCGTTTTTATCAACCAAAACACAGGCGCAGGAAACTTGGTCTCTGCAAGCAAACGTGGCCGAATGCTGCAGCTGCGAAATCCCCTGTCCGTGTAATTTTGGTCTGGGAACAAATATGCAGTGTGATGGCAATCGTCTAATCGAAATATATCAAGGCAGTATTGGTGAGCATGACCTTGCGGGTATTCGCTTCGTAGTCACCTTTGAAATGGGTGTCTGGTCGCGTATCTATGTGGATGAAAACATGTCTGAAAGCCAAAAGGATGCATTTGACGCGATTTTTCCGATCGGTTTTGCTGGCTTTGCAAGTCAGGCCAGGTCAATTGATACCGTCGCCATCTCCGTTGACCGACAAGATGATTTAATTATCAAATTTTCTACCCCTGTTTCAACTGTAGAAATGTCCCCCGTGCGAGGCAGAGACGGCGGATTGATTACGGTTGACGGTCTTCCTTACAACGCTTTTTATAATTATGTCCAATATCAGGCGGTGGTCCATACTCACGACGGCCCGGAACACAATTGGTCCCACAAAGGCACCAATGGCTTTACCTCCCGTATGATTGCCAAAGGTTAAAACGGACCATTATCCTACTTTTAGCTCAGGCTTAGACTGGGCATTTCTGAACATATGCATTAAAGCTATGCATGAATAATATAATTAAAGGGGTGCACAAAACTTGAAAAAAGCGTTTTGTAATAAACAATAAGTTTCTCCGCAATTCTAGATATAATAAAAAACTCGTTATATGCGCTTATTATTGGCATATTCATTTTCGGAGTTGAAAAATCTCCTTTTTTATCCTCTACCTCTGTATGTAGGAACACCTTGGTCCGGGATCCATATGCCCTTTGGTGGTTCCCCAGTTTGATAAAACACATCAATGGGAATTCCACCACGTGGATACCAATAGCCGCCGATACGAAGCCATTTAGGATCGAGTTCTTTGGCTAACCTCTCAGCTATTCCTACGGTACAATCTTCGTGAAAACCCGCATGATTTCTAAAGGAATGCATATAGAGTTTCAGTGATTTACTCTCAACTAGAAAGTTATTTGGTACATAATCGATCACTACGTGTGCAAAGTCTGGCTGCCCAGTAACCGGGCAAAGTGATGTAAATTCAGGACAAGTAAAGCGAACAAAGTAATCTGAATTTGGACGCGGGTTTGTTACCCTTTCAAGCACAGCATCATCTGGATTTTCGGGAAGTTTTGTTGAACCCCCAAGCTGCGATAAGTCACTATATAATTTATTTGTCATAACATACTCCTCATAAATAGAAGATAACCATATAATCTAATTAGTAGCTCCTGTCATTAGCATAGAGTAAAAGATCTTGCATACTTTCATCCTCGTGTTGACCCCGGACGGGAATAAACTTATGTTTAGAGTATATAAAAATTTATTGGAAATAATAATGTCAGGTCCTTCATCTCTTGTAAGTACTGAATGGCTCTTAAAGCACATCAATGATCCATCTATCAGTGTCCTTGATGCCACTTGGTACCTGCCTAACCAAAAAAACAATGCTAGGGTTGAATATAAAAACAGTCATATCCCGGGTGCACAATATTTTGATATCGATGAGATTGCAGATCTTAATAACCCACTATCTCATATGCTACCAAGCAATGAAAAAATGTCCCACACACTTGGGTTAATGGGCATATCAAATCAGGATCACATTATAGTATACGATAATAGCAATTTTAGTTCAGCGGCAAGGGTTTGGTTTATGTTTAGGAACTTTGGTCATGAACGAGTATCAATACTGAATGGTGGGTTTAAAAAATGGTGTTCCGATAATGGTCCTGTTAACGATATAATTCCTCACCTCCAAAGCACTAGCTACGCAGTAAAAAAAGATTGTGATCAAATACGCGATATCAATCAAATAAAAGAAAATATTATAAGTAATAAAGAACTAATTGTGGATGCTAGGGCCCGAGGTAGGTTCCTTGGACTAACACCTGAACCAAGGTTAGGTTCAAGATCGGGACATATACCAGGAAGTATAAATGTCCCTTTCAGTGAACTTCTTAACAAGGATGGCACCTACAAAGAACCAAGTATAATTAAAAAAATATTTAAAAAAAACAATGTAAGTTTAGATAAACCAATTATCACAAGTTGTGGCAGCGGAATTACGGCTTGTGTGCTTCTTTTTGCGCTTAATCTGATAGGTCACAATGATTTAGCCCTCTATGATGGGTCCTGGTCGGAATGGGGCTCCTTAACCGACATGCCGATTGAAAAGTAAAAAATATGAAAAAAGATACACAAATAGTTCATAGTGGACGCAATAAAAAATGGACTGGGCAAGCTGTAAATGTTCCTGTTTACCACGCCTCAACCATCATTTTTGATACAGTAGCTGAACTTCAGAATGGAATAAAAAACTTTCAAAAAAAAATACCATTTTATGGACGCCGTGGTACTCCTACACATTTTGCATTCCGGGATGCCATGGTTGAACTTGAAGGGGGTCACGACTGTCTTGTTTACCCAAGCGGCCTAGCGGCTATAAACACAGCCTTATTATCCTTTCTAGGCAGCGGTGATCACCTTTTAATGGTAGACACTGTCTATGGCCCTACGCGGGCACTCTGTAATACTGTTCTGAAACGTATGGGCATTGAAACTAGTTATTATGATCCAATGGTAGGCAAAGACATAAAAAGTCTAATTAAGAAAAATACCAAAGTTATTTTTACCGAATCTCCTGGTTCAGTAACCATGGAAGTTCAGGATATACCAGCCATATCAAAAGTAGCACGTGAGCAAGGTATTATTCATATGCTTGATAATACCTATGGAAACTTAATTAATTTTAATCCTTACGATCACGGCGTTGATATCTCAATCCAAGCAGCTACAAAATATATTGTTGGTCATTCTGATGCCATGCTCGGAACAGTTAGTTCAACAGAAAAATATTGGCAACGCCTTCAGGATAATAGTTCTTATATGGGCCAGACGGCAGCACCGGATGATATTAATCTTGCAATGCGAGGTATACGAACAATTAACACTCGGATAAAACAACATCAGGAAAGTGCTTTAAAGGTGGCCAATTGGCTAAAGTCACGCCCCGAAGTTGATTTAGTTCTTCACCCTGCCTTTACAGATTGCCCTGGACATAAAATCTGGAAACGCGACTTCAATGGCTCAAATGGTCTTTTCTCCTTTACTTTAAAAACAGGGAATGATGAAGCAGTATCAGCGTTTCTTGATAATCTGAAACTTTTTAAAATGGGGTATAGTTGGGGTGGATTTGAAAGTCTTGTGATGAGTTTTTACAACCTAAAGAAAGAACGTAAACTTGCACTCTGGGATAATTATGGCCCTCTAATACGTCTTCATATTGGACTAGAAGATCCAGGCGATCTTATTTCAGATCTTGAGTATGGCTTCAAGTGTTTTTCTAAAATGAAATAAACTATGATTTAGCACGTAATAAGAAACGCCCGCACAAAAACAATACTGTTGCACTAAGTACGATAGCCGGGCCAGTTGGCACGTCCCATTGACTAGAACTAAAAATACCGCCCACAACAGATAGAATACCACAAATTGAAGCAAAAATAATCATTTGAAGCGGTGTATTTGAAACTGTACGTGCTGCAGCTGCTGGAATAATCATCAGTGCTGTAATAAGAAGAACCCCTATAACTTTTAACGCCACAGCTACAAGAGAAGCAATTAGAAGCATGTAAACTATTTTAATAAGGTTCACTCTAACTCCCTCAATTTGGGCTAAACCCTCATGTACAGTTAAAGATAAAAGGGGTCGCCAAATAAAAAATAAGCTAATTGCAGATAATACGACCACCACGGTAATGGTGTATATATCAGCGGTACTAATTGCAAGAATATCACCCACTAGATAGTACATCATGTCTGTACGAAAATGATCCATCATTGAAATAACAATCATTCCAATTGAGAGAGCACTATGTGCTAAAATACCGAGAAGGGTATCAGAAGAAAAGCGTTTATCACGCTGCAGGAAAAGCAACATCAATGCCACACTGGAACAAGTTGCTATCATGATAATTAGGTTTTCACTATCAAATGCAATGCCAAGTGCAACGCCCATTAAAGCAGAATGAGCAATGGTATCGCCAAAATAAGCCATTTTGCGCCATACCATAAAACAGCCAAGTGGTCCTGCAATTGCCGCAACCAAAGCTCCACCAATTAGCGCATTTATGATAAAAGTATCAATCATGCCTATTATCACTCTCACTTGCACTATGGCTGTGGTGTTTGTAGTCATGCCCCTCATCGTGTTGATGATTATAAATCGCAATACCCTCCATAGGCCTTCCCATCATTGCCTGATACTCGGGATCGTTTTTCACAAACTCTGGTGAACCACTGCAACAAATATGACGGTTTAGGCAGAGGACCTTGCTAGTTGATGCCATTACAAGATGAAGATCGTGTGAAATCATTAACACACCGCATCCCGTTTCATCACGCGTTTTAGCAATTAAGCCATAAATTTCACGCTGGCCCATGATATCGATACCTTGAACGGGCTCATCGAGAACAAGAAGGTCAGGCTGTCCAATGAGTGCCCTTGCCAGCAAGATACGCTGCATTTCCCCTCCTGACGCGCTTTGCACCGGCTGGCCAGCTAGATGAGATAAATTGACAACCTTAAGAGCTGCAGCAACATCATCATAATTAATATTTGGACGAAGATATAGAAAATCACTCACACTAAGTGGCAACACCTCATCAATCATCACTTTTTGTGGCATGTATCCTATTGAAATTTTTTTTGCCCGATGGACCGCGCCAGAACTTACATCTAAAATACCAAGTGCAATTTCCATCAATGTGCTTTTACCAGCTCCATTAGGACCAATAAGGGTTACAGTTTCACCCCTATTTACAGAGAAAGAAATATTATCTAACACAATATTTTTTTTATATTTTTTAAACACGTTCTCTAGCCTGAGAAGTTGACCAGAAGTATTACTCATTTTTTCTAATTCCTGCAATTTTCGCAAACACCTGCGATCTCAAGAATTGAATTTTCGTATGAATAGCCATTCTCTTTTGCGGCGTTCTCAATCACATTATGAAGCGAACTTTCATTCATTTCTGTTACATTTCTACATTTTGTGCAAATCATAAAATGGCCCTGATGCTTATGAGCTGGATCACTACACCCCACAAAGGAATTTAAAGATTCAATTCTATGAACAAACCCCTCTGCGATAAGAAAATCAAGTGCCCGATAAACCGTAGGTGGCGCAACCCTTTTTTGTCCCTTACTTAATAGTTCAAGAACTTCATAAGCAGTAATTGGCTCATGTTTAGACCATACGAGCTCAAGTACCCTTTGCCTAAGAGGCGTGAACCTAGTTTCCCGTTCTTCACATATTTTTTGGGCAGACTCAAGTGCAGTTTCTATACATGCATCGTGATCATGTTTATGGTTTAACACAATTTTCTCTTCCAATAACTATTTCATAGAGCCGTTAACTATGATATTGCCCTTATTGAAATAAAATATCAAGCCATCAGGAAAGTATTTTGACAAATATAGAAAATAATAAATCTCTGGAGCAAGAGATTAATCAATTACAATTTAATAAAGACGGGCTAATTCCTGCTATTATCCAAGATTATATATCCCATGAAATTTTGATGATGGCGTGGATGAATAAAGAAGCTGCAATAGAAACAATACGCACAGGTTACGCTTGCTATTTCTCGAGATCGAGACAAAAATTATGGCGCAAAGGTGAAACCTCAGGTCAAACACAATCAGTACAAAAATTTCGAATAGATTGTGACGCAGATACAGTTTTATTACTCGTTAATCAAAAAGGGGTTGCTTGCCATACCGGGAGGCACAGTTGTTTTTTTAAAGAACTATCCGCAGATGGAAAAATTAATATAATGGGTGATGTATTAATACATCCAAATGACCTTTATGATAAGTAATCATCAGGCCAAGCATGCAAAATGACATAATTTTAATCGGGACAAAGCTTTTAAAGCATACAAATAATAATGATAAAAATTATTTTTATCAACGATTAGAAAAATGCAATTTACTCAATTTTTTTTGGATTTGATTACCGTATAAAACTACCCCTATTCCAATTATCATTACAAAATAAATTATTAAACCTTCTTTGCTAAAGAAAATAGTTGAAGTGCCAATAAAAACACTGACAAGAAGATCAGTAGTTCCCTGTAAATTTGAATTTATTTTATCACTTGAATAAGATGTTATCGAACGAGCTAAAAGTACACCAGCAATAGCTAAGATGGTACCAGCTATAAATATCTCTTTCCACTCGCCGATCAGCAGTATTTCTGGATTATATATAAAATAAAACGGAATAATAAAGGTAGAAAGGCCGAGCTTGAGGCCGGCGATACTTGTTTCCTTAAGGTCCGCCTTAGCCAGGCTTGCTGCTGCGTAGGATGCAATGGCAACTGGTGGCGTTAAAAAGGAAGCAAGACCAAAATAAAACACAAAGAAATGAGCTGCGATAAGAGGAACCCCCATATCGGCAATTGATGGTGCGAGTAACATAGCCACAACAATATAAACTGCTGAAGTTGGCATTCCCATTCCCAGAATAATAGCAATAACGGCGGTAAGTATTAACATAACAAATAAGCCATACACCGCACCCACATCACTCAAGGCTAGAGCGAGGCTAAAACCAAGCCCACTCATATTAATAACTCCAATAATGATACCAGCCCCCCCACAAATCATAACTAAGAGAGCAAAAGGTTTCCCAAGCTGAACAATAAATCTATAAATAGTATCCATTGATGGTATTTTTTTAAATTTTATCCCCGCAAGGACTAGAAGCGATAATGTAGAATATAGCGCTGATTTTGCTGGATTATATGACATAATAAAAAGAAAGAAAATTAATACCATTAAAGGTAATATAAAAAACCATCCAGATTTTAAAACTTTAATGATATTTGGTAATTCTGATTTTTTTAATCCTTCTAATCCTTTATCACGCGCATAGAAATCAATCTGACAAAATAAAAATAGATAATAAATAATAGCAGGAATAATAGCTGCCATAATAATATTAGCATACGGTAGTTCTAGAAACTCAGCTATGATGAAAGCAGTCGCTCCCATAACAGGTGGAGCTAATTGACTGCCATTTGACGCAACTGCTTCAATTCCGGCAGCCATAGAACCTTTAAAACCATTTCGCTTCATCAACGGAATTGACACAATGCCAGTCGACATAATGTTAGCCACTGTAGCCCCACTAACCATTCCCATAAGTGAGCTTCCCACCACAGAAACCTTAGCCGGACCCCCTCGCCTATGACCAATAGAGGCCATAGCAATATCTGAAAAAAATCTTGTGGCACCGCTGGCCTGCATGACTTGCCCCATAACCAAGAAACCAAGGATCAGCGTACCTGCTACCATTATAATAAATCCAAGTACTGCGCTACTGTCGACATAAAGGTACATAAATAAAGCATCATAATTATTTTGGGCGCCTTCAAAAATTCCTGGAGCATTGTGACCAAAGACCCCATAAAGAAGAGATGCTATAATTACCGCTGCCATACCGTTGCCAGCTGTCTTTCTAACACCCTCAGTAAGGAAACCTATAGCTAGCATAGACATAGAAATTTTAAAAAATGTTCTTTCGTGCTGATTAAGTAACCACTCCTCATAATTGTATGCACATAGCAACCAAACACCGGCCGCGATAATAGCTAATATATAATCAGGTATTTTGGCAGTTTTACCATAAGGCCAATATATAAAGGAAGCTATCAGCGCAAAGGCAATTAAAAAAGCAAGGTAATTTCCACTAAGAATAGCAAGACCAAACTGCAAGGGGACCCCCATAATCCAAAAAATGCCAAATACTATAGGAAAGCCAAAGATAAAAATATTGAATATCTTCTTTGGAAGTGTTTCCTTTTTAGAAGTTTTCTGTTCCAAATCATTCACGCCAATCTAGTTCCATATATTAAGTAACTTTTGATTACGAAGGTTTGCATCCTCATCCCACACTGCAGTGCCTTTTCCTTGTTTATAAAAATCAATCGCAGCTTTGTGATATGGAACTGTTTGAGAAGAATGAACAAATTCAGCCATATTATAATTACTCAAAACATTATGTTCCTTTTGCATATCAGACCAATTCGAATGAAGTACTTCAAGAATTTTTATCACATCTTCGTCCTCAAGTGATTTTGGCACCACAAGAAAGATATCGAGAGCAAAAATTCTAGTCTCAATTTCAACACCTGGATAAGTTCCTGGATCCACAACAATTGCTCTAATATCTGATGATTGAGATTGAGAAAGTCTTTCTTGAAATCCATCTGCGACAAGCGTTAATATAGTTATCCCAGCCGTTGCATTAGCTTTACGCACAGCGGCCATACTAACACTACCTGGCGCGGCATCTGCATTCCCTTCAACCACAGCCTCAATCCCTTGCCCAACGCCTGAAACTGTAATCACTTCAATATCATCACGTGATATTCCAGCTCCATCAAGCATCGTTTGTGACATATCCGTCACCGCACCTGCTGCGACGAAATCAAGCACAACTTTTTTACCACGAAGGTCTGCAACGGTTTTAATCCCGGAATCTTTACGAGCAACAAACGCAAATGGCATTGCAAACAAACGAGCTACCGTGCGCAAATCCTTTTTAGGTTGGGTATTAATCCCTCTATAAGCTGCATTAGCCTCCCCCATAGAAGACAAGCCCATTGTAAGCTCACCGGTATTTACAAGTGGTAAAAATGCGCTAGGACCAACATAAGGACGGGCCGTCACCCGCATACTCAAATTATTTTGCATATATTTTGCCACTACAGTACCAAGCGCATGCATAGAGCTACCAATAAAACCAGTGCCAATATTAAACTGTTTTCTCGCAGCAAGGCTAGGTGTTAAAGATGACACCAAAAATATTGTGCTTAGTATAAATATGACAATCTTTTTTAAAAAAAATTTCATCCTGAGGTATTTCCCCTTAAATATTTTCAATATTATATTAATTTCATTTTAATTATTCGAAAAAATTTATCAAAACTTAGTAATTTAATAATATTTGCCTTATGTATCACAACTAAAAAAGCCCTTGAACTAAACCATTCTTATCAAGCTCAATAGCTTCTGCAGCAGGAACTCGGGGTAGCCCTGGCATAGTCATAATAGCACCGCAGACAACAAGAATAAATTCAGCACCGCTAGAAATACGCACTTCGCGGATCGGAACATTATACCCTGTAGGTGAACCTTTCAAAGCGGGATCAGTTGAAAAACTATATTGAGTTTTAGCCATGCAAACAGGTAAATGTCCAAACCCATCCTTTTCAAAATCAATGAGTTGATTTTTAATTTTTTGGTCGACAATTACTTCATTAGCACGATAAATTTCCTTCGCTACAACCTCAATTTTTTTAAGAAGGTTTAAATTATCAGGGTAAAGAACTCTAAAATCTGCCTTTCCTTCATCAATTGTTTTCACAACGGCCCGCGCCAAATCCACACTTCCATCGCTCCCATGAGCCCAATGGTAACTCTCCACTGCTTTAATTCCAACTTTTGAGCAGGCATTAACAATCACAGCAATTTCATCGTCAGTATCTGTTGGAAAACGATTAATACCAACCACCGCCTCAACACCAAATTTTCTAATATTTTCAGCATGACGTTCAAGGTTTTCAAGCCCTTTTTCAACTGCGCCCAAATTTTCAGAAGCAAGGTCGTCTTTACCAATGCCACCATGCATCTTCAAAGCACGAACGGTTGCAACGAGAACTACACAGTCAGGCTTCAGGCCTGCCTTTCTGCATTTAATATCAAAGAATTTTTCAGCACCAAGGTCAGCACCAAAGCCTGCTTCCGTAACCACATAGTCTGCCATTTTAAGGGCTGCTTTTGTTGCCATAACAGTGTTACATCCATGTGCAATATTAGCAAAGGGACCACCATGAATAAAAGCCGGATTATGTTCCAACGTCTGCACTAAGTTAGGCTGAAGTGCATCTTTTAAAAGCACAGTCATTGGGCCATCTGCTTTGATCTCACTAGCATAGACATTTTTGCGGTTTCGGGTTTGGCCTATAGTAATACTGCCAAGGCGCCGGCGAAGATCAGCAAGACTACTTGCAAGGCAGAAAATTGCCATCACCTCAGATGCCGGTGTGATATCAAACCCACCTTCTCTTGGAAAACCATTTGCAACACCTCCCAAGGAGGTTGTAATTTGTCGAAGTGAGCGGTCATTCATATCCATCACCCGCCTCCACGTGATACGACGGCTGTCAAGGTCCTTAGAATTACCCCAATAATTATGATTATCTATCATTGCAGCCAGTAGATTATTTGCAGACGTAATAGCGTGAAAGTCACCAGTAAAATGGAGATTAATATCTTCCATTGGGATCACCTGCGCGTACCCACCGCCCGCAGCACCACCCTTCATTCCAAAGCATGGACCAAGTGAAGGTTCGCGAATACAAATCATTGCTTTTTTTCCGATTTTATTAAGTCCATCGCCAAGGCCAACTGTAGTTGTGGTTTTACCCTCACCAGCTGGCGTAGGAGTAATAGCGGTTACTAATATGAGTTTACCATCTTTGTTACCCTCAAGACTTTCAATGTACTCTAGACTTACCTTTGCTTTATCATCGCCATAACGAATAAGGGCACTATCTGGTATCCCTATTTTTTCAGCTATTTGCCCTATCGGCTTTGCCTTAGCTTCGCGTGCAATTTCAATGTCGCTTTTGTAGTCTTTTGTCATTACTTTGATACTTTCATAATTATGTTTTCTCTCTGAATTTCAGAAAATATTTTTGGTGCTTTTCGATGTTTTGTTTTTTGCTCATAAGCATAGGCGGCAGAAAATAATAATTCTTCTTGAAAAGCGCGAGCAAGAAATTGAAGTCCTGCAGGCAAATTTCCATGGCTAAAGCCCATCGGCACTGTCGCCGCTGGCAGACCTGTTGCAGGAGCAATGACCTGACTATTATCTCCTTTATAATCAGCATATGCACGAGATAAAAGCGCCGGCGGATTAGTCCAGCTAGGATAGATAATAACATCAACATTATATTTATCCATTGCACCTTCCACATCCTCTTTAAAAGCATTTCTTCCCAAATGGTTCGGAAACTCCAGACATGGGGGTATATCATCGCGTGGATGGATATCAAGCGGGCCCGCTCCAAATCTTTCAAGTCCACCTTTGGCAGACACCGAATATTGCCCACTAGAATATACTTCCATAACATCTTGAATAGACGCATTGTCCCCAAGTGTTTTTAAGTATTGACGCATATCATATCGAAATCGGTTACAAAAATTTAGAGCACCTCTATGAGCGTCTAAATCATTAATTTCAAAAGATTCAACAATTACAGCTCCAGCCTCTTTTAAATCCTCCACTGCTTTTACAAATAGTTGTGTAACTTCAGGATCAGCATCATCCGTAAAAACTAGAGCCCTGAGTAAACCTATACGCATCCCTTTAAGCGCATTTTTATTAAGATATTCGGTATAATCATCTTTGCGTTTACCTTTACCTAATTCAGTCATGGGATCCTTAGGGTCATAGCCCGCGACTACATTAAATATTTTAGCACCATCTCTTACGGTCCTTGTCATAGGGCCAGCAACATCCCTGTCCCAAGCCAAAGGAATAACTCCATCGCGGCTAGTCAAACCAATAGTGGACCGAATTCCGAATAAAGAAAGGTGTGATGATGGACCACGAATACTATTTCCAGTATCAGATCCCATACCCGCCACGCCAAAACTTGCAGCAGTCCCAGAGGCTGTGCCGCCGCTCGACCCTGCAGGTACACGGTCCAAATCATACGCATTAGCAGTCGTTCCAAACGAGGAACTTATTGTTTGTCGCGGGCTAAAAGCCCACTCAGCCATATTTGTCTTAGCTATAATAATTGCGTCTGCAGCTCGCAACTTTTCGACCATAAACGCATCATCGGGCGGATAGTTGTCCTTGAGTGCAATTGAGCCCCCAGTAGTTGGTAGATCATGCGTATCATAATTATCTTTTACTAAAATCGGAGCACAATAAAGCGAACCAAGTTTCTTTCCCGATTTTATTTTTTCATCGATGTCATCAGCTTTCTCAAGCGCTTTTTGATTAATAAAGCTTATCGCATTTAATTTTTTATCCTGATCGTAGGTTAATATTCGATCAAGATAACCAGAAACAACTTGTCTACAGGTCATTTTTCCAGAACCTAAAGCGGCGTGAATATCATCAATAGTTGCCTCAACAAACTTGAAGTTTTCAGCGTATAAAATATTTGTATTGATAGCAAAAAAGACGAAAGCTATAAATGACTTATACAATATAATGATCCCACTATTATTAATGCGTTATGCTAACAAAATATTTTCAATTGAGGAAGTATTATTAATTAATCATACGTTCTAATATTTTCAATTGAGGAAGTAGTATTTTTGTGATTTAATGCCATCCATAATTCATAGGAAAAACATATGACACTCAATTTGCAAAAATTATATCACGACACTCCTGGTAAAAAAAATTCTATCCACCTAAACAATGCAGGCGCTTCGTTGATGTCACAGCAGGTCCTAGATACACAGATTTCACACCTCGAACTTGAAGCCGCAATTGGAGGCTATGAAGCAATGGCTGAACGCAAAAAAGAAATTGCAGATGTTTATGTTTCAATTGCAGAGCTTATCGGCGCTAATGCCAATGAAATAGCTATTGTTGAAAATGCCACCGTCGGCTGGGCGATGGCATTTTACGCCATTGATTTTAAGCCTGGAGATCGAATATTAACTGTAGAAGCAGAATATATTTCCAACTATATGGCTTATCTTCATATGGCACGTGATAAAGGTGTGTCTATTGAAGTTATTCCAAGCGGCCGAGACGGTAATCTGTGTATTGATACTCTTGAAAATATGATAGATGAAAATGTAAAACTTATTTCCGCCACTCACATTCCAACGAACAGCGGCCTTATTAATGCAGTATCAGATATAGGAAAGGTAGCTAAAAAGTATAATATTTATTTTCTGGTTGATGCCTGCCAATCTGTAGGGCAAATGCCTATTGACGTTGATGAAATTGGCTGTGATATGCTCTCAGCAACAGGAAGAAAGTACTTGCGTGGTCCTCGTGGAGTTGGATTTTTATATGTACGAAAATCAATTATCCGGAAACTTCACCCCCCTATTATTGATCTAAGAAGTGCGGACTGGCTAAATTCCAATGAATATAAGTTAAAAGAAGATGCCCAACGTTTTGAAAGCTGGGAAAGTAATTATGCCGCTGTCCTTGGTCTTGGTTCTGCAGTTGATTATGCCCTTAATTTAGGCCTTAATAATATCCAACTACGAAATACAGAACTGGCCTCCTATCTTCGAACATGCCTGAAAAAAATAGATACGGTTCATATACATGCTATCAGTGATCGCCAATGCGCTATCACAAGTTTTTATGTGCAAGACCAAACGGCTTCAAATATTGTTAATGAATTAAGGAAAAACAATATCAACACAAGCGTCTCCGATCCCAGTAGTACATTGCTAGATGCAAATAAAAATAAACTTCCTGGCCTTATCCGTGCGTCCGTTCATTATTACAATGATAAAGACGAAATTGATAATTTTATTAAGGTCTTAAGTTCACTGATATAAAAAATTAATAATTTCTTATAAAATTAATTTTATGTTTCTTCGTTTACTTGGTGAGTAATCAAAAAATCTTCCCCACTATCTGTCCACCTTGACGCACGAATACCAAAAACACTAGCAAGCTTATCATCACTTAAAATAATATCAGGAGTGTCTTGACCAATTAATTTTCCACTGTCTAGCAATATTAGACGATCGCAATAACGAAGCGCCAAACTCAAATCATGCATTACTACCATCACACCATTATTATTTTTACTTAACTTTTTAAGTATTTCCATAACCTGCAATTGATGTGCAGGGTCAAGAGAAGCTACAGGCTCATCAGCCATTATATAGGGTGCACGTGTTGCAAGTGCACGTGCTAGCAAAACCCTAGCGCGCTCACCTCCCGAGAGGGATGTAACAAGCCTTCCTTTTAAAGAAATGCAATTCGTTTTTTCCATTGCACTTTCAATAATTTTTTCATCATCTTCAGATATTTTTTGCCACTGGTTTAAATGAGGGACACGCCCTAACCCCACAACATTTTCTACTGTCAACGGCCAATAAATTGGAGCACCTTGAGCAAAATAAGCCATTTTTTTTGCGCGTTCTTTTAAAATAAGATCATCAATATTTTTATTATCAACCGATATTGATCCACTCTTAACTTCTAACAAACCTAATATACATTTTAATAAGCTTGTTTTTCCTGCACCATTCGGACCGATCAACCCAACCATTTCACCTCGATTAAGCGTTATAGTAACATCCTCAAGAATTGAGTTATTATTTATATCAAGGTTAATGTTTTCTGTTTTTAAGCACATCACCTCATGCCCTTCCGTGTTTTATAAATAATATATAAAAAGGTTGGAGCACCAATTAATGAAGTAACTACGCCTAATTGCAAAGTTGCACCCGGCGTGGGAAGTCGTGTTAACATATCAGCTAGCGTGAGTAATAAACCGCCCATCAGCGCACTGGGAATTAAAATATCTCCTGGCTCCTTCGTAACTAATCTACGGACCATGTGAGGGACAACAAGGCCAACAAAACCAATACTACCACATACCGATACTGCAGCACCAATACTAATAGCCGAACCAATAACTACTCGAAATTTAAGCATAGAAAGATTAATCCCCATGCTTCGAGCAGTGTCTTCACCAACGCTTAAAGCATTTAGTCCCTGACCAACATTAATCATCATAATCCAGCCAAGCAAAATAAATGGAAGTGCTAAAAACAAATCAGTCGTCGTTCTATTTTCTAGGGAACCAAGCATCCACATTATCATATCACGAACACTCATAGGTGATTCAGCTAGGTTCATCACTAGAGAAACCCCTGCCATAGCCAATGAACTAATACCAATTCCAACAAGGATAAGCATCAGTACGCTACTTTCGCGAACAGAAACAGCTAATAATATTAATGTTGCAAGTAATGCCCCACCCATAGCAAAAATTGGTATAAATAACGACCAGATCAGATGAACCCCTAAATGAATAGCTATAACTGCACCAAGAGCAGCACTTGCAGAAACACCTATAACACCAGGATCTGCAAGCGGATTACGAAGCACACCCTGCAAAGCCGCACCCGAAACACCCAGCGCAGAACCAATTAAAATACCAAGCAAAACACGTGGAAGTCTCAACTCACTTACTATAATTGAAACAGGGTCATTACTAGGGCCAAATATCCCATTCATTACGTCCATAATTTTGAGATCTACAGGCCCAATTGTTAAAGAAACAAGGGCTGCTAGGATAAGGGCAGTAAGTAATATAATATTGCAACTCACATTTTTACTCACTTACTCACCTCTATATCGTTAAATAAGTTAATTTTTTCAAATATACTGGTCCGGATGTGCTCTGCAGCATCTACAATAAAAAGACCATTACAACTCAAGTAACTACTTGGTATATTAACTGTTGGTATATTTTTCATCATTTTGATTAAACTGTTATGCCGAGCGAGGCTCCAGTTGGATTGCGTGACTGCCTTATCTTCAAAATAGCCAGTTATAAAAATGTCTGGCGGGTCCATGATGAGCTTTTCAATAGGTAGATTTAACCAGCCCTTAAAATTATGGGTGGCTGCGTAACTTTCAAATCCTGATAACTTAATAATATCATTTACAGAAGTGCCTATTCCCGCTGTTACGCCGCTTGGTGTAACATAAGCGATTTTTAATTTACTGCGGGGTTGATTTTTAATTTTATTTATACGGTTAGCATAACGTTTATTAAATTGAGACGCACGATCATTCTGTCTAAGAACCTTACCCGCCATTTTAATGTTTTTATATAAAATTTCTGGCTCGTTACTATAGTTAAGTTCTATTAATGAGGCTCCTATTCTTTTGGTCATTTTCCCCATATTCATAGTTGCAGAGTAAGTTTGCATAACTACATCAGGTTCAAGCATAATTATTTCTTCGATTTTTCCTCGTGTCTTTGGAAAAAAAACTGCTTTTTCACGGTAAAAAGAATAAACATCATCCGCAGCCGTTGAAATTGCAGCAACCTGATTTTGGTCAGCAAGAATTAAAACAATTTGGTCCGAACAAAGGTCCAACGAAACTATTCTTGGCAAAATATCCCATTTATTTTCTTGAGCAAATGAAAAACTTGTTACGGAATAAGGAAAGCAGAAGAACAAGAGTATTACTTTTATGTATATTTTAAATAAGTTCAAAACAAGTTCCATTGATTTACCTCAGGTGAGGATTTAAAATTAAATTTTATGGATTTTGTCGTTACATAAATTTAGACAACCTCCGTGTGTAAAAAAATTATCACCTACACGGAAGACCGCTCTGTTTGGTTGCACCGACCAGCAGATAGGGCAATTTGACGGCAGGTATCCTGACTTACGAGTAAATTACTTCGCTCACCTTCCCGGTTTTCCCAGTGGTATATTGAGCTACTTCATCGTTTACAGTTACGGGCATAGTAATGGAATTAGTCTTAGGTATAACCTCACCATTTTCCCTTTTCACTTTGCTTTTTATAACAAAGAACCATCACAATGGTAGTTAACTCATTTCAAATTGAAAAACAACGGATAATTAAATTTTAATAAATACTAAGCCTTAGTCTGAAAGTTATAATCTTCTAGTATTACAGTATTTTTCTTTGACATTAAAAGACGATACACTCATGTTTAGTAAAAAGGGGAAATCAAAATGAGTGATTACAAAAATAGTAATTTTTTAGGACTTACGCCCATATTATTGTTTGTCTTTCTTGTTGTTTTTGCAGGAATTTTTGCTGAAAATTTTGAAGCAATGCCAATACTCGTAGCATTTATGATTACTGCAGGCTATGCCCTACTACTTAATCCGAAAGGCATCGTAATACCCTTCGGTAAAAAGGTTGATATATTTTGTACCGGCGGCGGCGAAAAAACCATTATTCTTTTGGTTGTCATATTTCTCTTAGCAGGGGCATTTTACTCTCTCACGATCGATATTGGTGCACGTGATGCCACTGTAAATTGGGCGTTACGTTTTGTTCCAACTGCCTTTTTATTGCCAGGACTGTTTATTATTTCCTGCTTTATATCTTTTTCTATGGGAACCTCTATGGGAACAATCACTGCCATTGTTCCTATTGGAATAGGCTTAGCTAATAAAATTGGTATACCAACCCCACTTGCCGTAGGTATTGTCATTGGAGGAGCAATGTTTGGAGACAATTTATCTTTTATATCTGACACAACAATTGCGGCTACACGTACCCAAGGTGTAAGGTTAAAAGATAAGTTTAAAGCTAACCTAATTATTGCTTTGCCTGCGGCTCTCATTACAGTGGTAGTACTTATGTTTGTTGAATTTGATATCCAGGCCAATATTGAGCTTGGTTCCTATAACTTTTGGTTAATACTTCCCTATTTTTTGATTATTATTTCTGCATTATTAGGATTAAATGTTATCACGGTCTTAGGGATAGGCATCGGCTCCGCCTGTGTAATTGGTCTATCATTTGGTTCGTTTAATATCCTAGGGATGTTAAAAAGTATACAAACTGGGATGGGATGGATGGAAGACCTAGCAATTATAGCCTTAATTATAGGGGGTATAGTTGCATTAATGAAATCCTACGGTGGCGTTGATTGGCTTATGGTCAATATTACCAAAAATATTAAGTCGCGAAAAGGAGCAGAATTCAGTATAGCAGCTCTTGTTAGCTTTCTCGATATAGCAATTGCTAATAATACCATCGCCATCGTTTCTGCCGGCCCTATTGCCAAAGACCTTAATCAACAATTTAAAATTGACCCTAGACGTACTGCAAGCCTGTTAGATATATTTTCCTGCGGATTTCAAGGTATTGTGCCATATGGCGGCCAAATATTAACAGCAGCAGCGCTTGCTGGGCTTTCACCACTGGAAATATCTCCGTATTGCTGGTACCCCATGTTAATCATTGTTTTTGGAGTATTGGCAATTTTAATGGGCCTACCAAAATTCCAGGACACCGCTCTTGATGAATATGGTAACGCTATACTATTAGTTCCAAAGTCTGAGGTATAAATGGCGAACAAATATCTTCTAGGTATTGATGTGGGAACTACTCGAATAAAGGCTGTTCTATTCAATATTCATGGGCGTCAGGTCTTTTCATCATCACGAGATACCAGATTGATTAAAAGTGGTTCTTGCTCTGAGGTTGATATGGATGAGCTATGGGAAGATGTTGCAGGAACGATCAAAAGTGTAATACTTAAAATGGGACCCGGGTCAAAAATTTTAGCTGCTGCGGTTTCAGGCCAAGGAGAAGGACTTTGGCTTATCGATAAGGACGGAAAACCAATTGGACGCGCTATTCTTTGGAATGACAGTAGAGCAGAAAGTTTAGTGACAGAATTAGAGAATAATCCCCCTATAAGTGAAAGTATTTTTAAAATAACTGGTTCACCACTTTTTCCTGGCGCAACAAGTGTTTTGTTACGATGGTTGAAAGATAATAAACCAGAACAGATTGCTAAGGCTCATAATCTAATGTTTTGTAAAGATTGGATAAGGTACAAACTTACCAATCTAATCAGTACGGACACCACTGATGCATCTACTTCATTACTTAATTTAGAAACAGGAACAACCTCGGTTGAATTATTTGATCACCTGAAGATTAAAAATTTATTTCCATTAATTCCTAAATTATTTACACCCTCAGAATATTCGGGAACGGTTACAAAGTTTTCAACCAATATTACTGGTTTGCCCATCGGTACCCCTATTGCCTGTGGAGCCTTTGATGTAGCAGCAACAGCTCTTGGGTGCGGAGCTATTAAAGACGGAGACGCTTGCGTGATCTTAGGAACATCTGGATGTAGCATTGTAGTATCTGATATTCTTAAAAAAGGACCTAATGATCGATCCGGAATGGAAATGCACGCAGTACCTGAACTGTTTATTAAGGTGTCAGCGACAATGGCCGCCACTCCAAATATTGACTGGGTATATGATCTTTTTAACTACGATAAAAATTTTAACAATATAGAGGCAGAGCTAGGCAAAATCCCTGCTGGAAGCTACGGATTAATTTATCATCCATATATATCTTTATCTGGAGAAAGAGCGCCTTTTTATTCACCAGGTGCCAGCGCTCAATTTAGTGGAATAAATGAAAAAACTACCCCCCTCACTATGACAAGGGCGGTTTATGAAGGTGTAGCATTATCAATAAAAGACTGTTTAAAAAATCAAGACCCAGAACGAATTTTTCTTGCAGGAGGTGGGGCACACAGTTTATTTTGGGCAAAAATTATTTCAAACTGCACTAACCTTCCCGTTTTCATCTCTACCGAAACCGAGCTCTGTGCTCGTGGCTCAGCATTAATGGCTGGAATTGCAGGAGGAATATATGCGAATATTGATCATGCTATTAATCATATCAATAAACCTAGACGTATTGACCCCGAGCCCGATCAAGTAGCAATTTATGATGAATTATTTAATAAATATGTTCAGATACAAAAAAAAATGATGTCGGTCTGGAATTCATAGATCTAAAGTTTTTTATAATTACTAATCATAAATTGGATGAAAAGCGCCAAAAGCTCGCTCACAAAATTCGCCGGGATCATTAAAACGTTGATTGCGATTTAATGCACTTATCTCAGACATTTCTTGATCAGTAAGCGAAAAATCAAATAGTTGTAAATTTTCTAGTTGTCGTTTTGGGTTTGAAGATTTAGGAATTATGGAAACATGCCTCTGAATACCCCACCTTAGTACCACTTGTGCGGGTGATTTACTTAGCCTTTTTGCAGCAGTTAAAACGACCTGTTCACCAAGAACGTTGTCGGAATTTTGAGCCATATTAAGTGACACATATGAAAGAGCTCCAAGGGGTGAGAAAGCAGTAACTGCGATATCACGTTCGCGACAAAGGCGTATTAATTTTTCTTGCGTAAAATAGGGATGAACTTCTACCTGAACAACGGCCGGCTTTATCTTTGCGTAGGATAATAAATCATGTATTAGACCAGTAGAGAAATTACAAACGCCAATGTTTCGAACAAGGCCTTCTTCCACAAGCTCCTCCATAGCTTTCCAAGTCTCAGAAATGGGCACGTTGTCTAATTCCATCTTTGGACATTCTGCATTTAAATCATAAATCCAGTCAGCAGGGTAAAGTTGATCATGAGGAACGTACTTTAAAGCAATTGGAAAATGGATAAGGTAAAGATCTAAGTAATCTACTTGAAGATCATTCATTGTTTTTAATAATGATGGCCGTACATGTTCTGCACGATGATCTGTATTCCACAGCTTTGAGGTAATCCATAACTCTTCGCGGGTACACAGACCCTCACCTAAAGCTTGCTTTATACCAATCCCAACTTCAGTTTCGTTGGCATAATCAGTTGCACTATCTAAGTGGCGGTACCCCATCGAGATGGCATCTCGCACCCCTTTAGACGCCAAACCTTTTTCGAGTTTCCAGAGCCCCATACCAACCGTAGGCATTTGGCTATTTCCAATACTTATTATTTCTTTAACAACCACTCCCTAGCTCCTTTAGTGTCAGTCTTTCTTTGGCCAAACACCATAGCCTGATTTCATACGTTCCCGCACCTCAATCATTTCTTGAGCTGTCAAAATAGAAGGTTTTCCTATTTGACAGGCAAGGTGATATTGCTGACAAAGCGCTTCAAGTTCTCCCGCTCTCCATAAAGCTTGCTTTAGATCGCCACCGCAGGCGATCATCCCGTGAGTTCCCAGCAAACATCCCGTTCTGTCTTGCAGAGCGATAAGTGCATTTTCAGATAATTCTTTACTACCATAGTGGGCGTAATCAGCACAACGAATACTATCACCACCAAAAACTCCAATCATGTAATGAACACTTGGAATATCCTTTCGTAACATTGAGAGTGCAGTCGCATAGATAGAGTGGGTGTGAACAACTGAATGAATATCATCTCTTTTGTTATAAATATCAGCATGAAATTTCCATTCCGATGAGGGTCGGTGACGTCCAACTGCTTCGCCTAATAATCCATCGCCGGGTAACAATACAATATCCTCTGGTTGTGTTTCTTCATAAGGTAAGCTGCTGGGTGTGATTAAAATCCCTTCATCTGTAAAAACACTAATATTCCCAGATGTTCCCTGGTTCAGGCCTGAGCTATTCATCCACAGACAGGCATCAATGATTGACTGCCTTGTTTCCCTTGTGTTTTTTTGTATCATTATTTATTCCTAAAATTTATTTATTATCATGTATCCAACCTGCCAATGCTTTGGAGATTGCATCAACTGCGACATGTGCTGATGTTTTTGACGCACCCGCAATATGTGGAGTGGAAAAAACTTTTGGGTGATGAATTAACGGGTCATTAATCATTGGCGGCTCCGGATTAAAGGTATCGAGAAATACTCCACCCACTGAACCCAATTTTAAATACTTCAATAGAGACCTTTGATTAATAAGTTCGCCACGAGCGGTATTTATCAATAAACAATTTGGCTTCAATTTCGACAAGAAACTATCGTCACACATATTTTCTGTATCATTGGTCAGCCGCGTGTGAAAAGAAATAGTATCGCTTGATCGACATAATTCATCAAGGTCGACTTTCATTATTCCTAATTTTTTATCTTCTTGCGTTAACTCCTGGTAAGGATCAAAAAATATTACTTTTGCACCAAAAGCACTTAAAAGACGACCAACAATTTTTCCAATATTGGCATACCCAATAAGCCCTATGGTCATTTCTGAAAGCTCTAAACCCGTATTTTCATAATGATAGTGGCTCCTTGACCATTCGTTAGCTCTCATCTCCTGAGTTCCCATCGCAATTTTACGACTTGTGCTAATAATTGCTCCAACGGTGAACTCTGCAACCGCACCTGCATTTCGTCCTGGTGCATTCGCTAAAAAAATATTTCGCTCAATAGCAGCAGCCTGATCTACGTTAACAGGTCCGCCGCGTCCCACACCGATGAATTTTAAATTTGGAAGCGCATTAATAACACGACGGCTGATAGGCGCAATATGTATTAATATTGCATTTGCCTCCCTTGCCAACTCAATAACTTCTTCTTCTTTTCCTGAATATTCCCTTATAGTATCACCATATTCACCAGATATCATTGGCCCCGGCGACATCTTATGAACGGTAAGATCAATACCATTTCCACAAAAATTAATTACCCTTTTTTGGAATAGTTCAGGAGCAAGGAAGAAGTCACCCAAAGCACAAACTTTTATAGTCATTAGCTTATTTCCCTAATCATGAACTATCTAATTTAAATAAAATCTTATGCCTAATATATTTAAGTAAATCAATGTATTTAGCAGCTAAAAATTTAGAAAAATCAACCTAAAACAATAATATTTCTAATCCACAAGTTATAATTTTTCAATTTATAAAAAATCATTAATCCTTTTTTAATAATAATTTGACTAAGGCACAAAATATAAATAAGGAAGTATTCTTTTTTACTTGAAATAGTTCAAATTTTAGGAACTTAAAAAAAGTAAGGTATAATATATTAATGATTTTCCCAACTTCGCAAGAAGTGGTGACCCCTACGGGAATCGAACCCGTGTTTCAGCCGTGAAAGGGCCGCGTCCTAACCGCTAGACGAAGGGGCCGTCCAAGGCAGTGGGTGGTTTCTAACCCTTCAGGAGTGATGGGTCAATATATTTTTTATAATTAGACTATCTTTTTTTTCAAAAGATAAAAATTATATTTATTCCGCCGCATCATCGATAAATATCTCCGCAGAAGTACGGCCATTCCAATGGTTATTTCTAATAGTTCCTGCAACTTTAATAGTCTTTGAACGGGAAGCCATAAGTAAGCGCCCTAGTGGCTTATCAGCACATCTAAATGCCATTGCTTTAACAGAGCTGCCATCTAATCCTTTTAAAGTGCATTTAACATGATCTTTTCCAACAATATCAACATAGGAAAGATAAACATCAGAAAAAGCAAAGCGCGGTGCCGCATTTCCCTGCCCATAGGGACCCACTTGGTCAAGAATTTCAACCAAATTAGAATTTATAGCGCCGATGCTGAGTACGCCGTCGAGTTTAAGCGAGAGTAGTGTTAGAGCTGCATCCACATTTATGACCAATCTTTCACATAAAAATTTATCAAGTGCGTCGATGTTTTTACTTTGCATGCTAAGCCCAGCAGCCATGGCATGACCGCCGCCAGCTGTTAATATATCTGATTGCCTTGCAGCCGTTATAGCTGATCCAAGGTCAACCCCCATGATAGAACGACCAGAACCTTTGGCATTTCCACTATCATCAACAGCTATGATAATGGTTGGTCTCCCAAAGTGTTCTTTAAGCCGTCCTGCTACAATACCAATCACGCCAGGGTGCCAACCAACATTTGAAGCAACAATAATAGGCGGAACCACTCCGCCAACACCTATTTTTCTCTGAACCTGAGACATAGCATCGTCCAATACCATAGCTTCAATTGCCTGCCGTTCTGCATTATAGGTGTTAAGTTCATTTGATATGTTCTGAGCCTCTAGAGCATCATCGGTGCTTAAAAGAATAGTTCCCGATTCTGAGCGCCCCACACGGCCACCAGCATTAACCCGAGGACCAAGTAAAAAACCAGCATGATATGTTCCGAGTGGCTCATTTATGCCAGCCACGTCACTAAGGGCCTTGAGGCCCTCATTCCGTCGCTCCGCCATGACTTTAAGTCCTTGTGAAACAAATGCCCGATTAATTCCAACTAGTGGCACTACATCACAAATCGTACCAAGTGCAACAAGATCAAGCCATTCAATTATTTTAGGCTCATTAATTCCTTGCTCTTCATACCATCCACGGTTTCTAAGCTCACGGTTAATACCAATGATAGTGATAAAACTAACACCAACGGCTGCAAGTTGGCCGTAACCTGGCTCCTCATCAAGCCGATTAGGGTTAACCACTGCGACTGCATCCGGAAGCTTTGCTTCAGCCTGATGATGGTCAATCACTATAATATCTAACCCTGCATCTGTTGCCACTTTAAGTGGTTCAAAAGAAACAATTCCGCAATCAACAGTAATCACTAACTTATGACCTGTAGATTTAAGTTCAAGAAGTGCGTTAGTATTAGGCCCATAGCCTTCTGTCATACGATCTGGAATATAAGCCGTAATATTCTGATTAAGAGATTTAAAAAAGCGTTTAAAAATAGCTGAAGAAGTTGCACCGTCTACATCATAATCACCAAAAACAGCAACCTTTTCCTTACTAATGATGGCGTCAGCAACACGGATACATGCTTTATCCATATCCTTAAATTGTGAAGGATCTGGAAGCATTTTTTTAAGAGTTGGTTTTAAAAAAAATTCTGCATCAGCAATATTAATACCCCGGCCAGCAATAACTCGAGCAACAATTTCGGGTAAATCATGATTTTGTACAATAGCCTGAATAATACGGTGTTCAGCGGGTCTCGCCACCCATGCGCGTTCAGTAACCGATTTTTCCACAGCCAATATGAGGTCAACCTTAGCTATGGAAGTATTATTGTTAGTCATTAGACCTAGTCTGTTTTAATTTCGCGATTATGAACCGTCTTAATACTGCGAACTGTTTTTGATGCCGAACGCATTACTACTGTATCCGTTGTGTACCCTTTACCGTCCAAAGTACTGTGAACACCACGAAGAAGTGTACCATCTGTAACACCGGTAGCTGCAAAAATAACATCACCTGAAGCCATTTCCTCAGTTGAGTACTTACGATCAAGATCCTTAATACCCCATTTCCGTGCACGGGAACGCTCAGTATCATTACGAAACGTCAAACGCCCTTGAATTTGACCGCCAGTACATCTAAGTGCGGCAGCTGCGAGAACACCCTCAGGTGCCCCACCAGAGCCCATATAGAGGTCAACAGAGGTGTCAGGATCAGTCGTATCAATAATCCCAGCAACATCGCCATCACCGATTAGTTTGACGCGAGCACCTGTAGCACGGATTTTCTTAATCATATCCGCATGACGCGGACGATCAAGAACACAAACCAGCATATCACTAACCTGACGGCCTTTGGCACTTGCAACGGCTATTATATTTTCATCAACACTTTTATCAAGATCAACAATACCATCGGCAAACCCTGGCCCAACAGCAATTTTATCCATATAAACATCAGGGGCGTTAAGAAGATTGCCCTTTTCAGCAAGAGCAACAACTGCTAAAGCGTTTTGCATCGCTTTTGCGGCTATAGTTGTTCCTTCAAGTGGGTCCAAGGCAATATCTATTTCAGGTCCCTCACCTGTTCCTACCTCTTCTCCTATGTAAAGCATCGGTGCTTCATCGCGCTCACCTTCACCAATCACAATTCGGCCTTTAATAGTTAGGTTATTCAATTCGTTACGCATGGAATCAACTGCAGCGGCGTCAGCCGCCTTTTCATCACCCTTACCAACAAGTTTTGCCGCAGCAATAGCAGCAGCCTCAGTGACACGTACGAGCTCTAGTACAAAAATACGATCTAAAGTCGATTTAACAGCCATAATTTATTCCTACTTTATTATATAAAAAATTTACTAAAATTATCTGAATATTATAATTTTTCAATTCTGATAGATAGCGGTTCTTCTAGCACAGATGAAAGCTTATTGATACGATTAAGTACATCTTTCAATGTTGTTTCTGTTATTATGTTTGTCACTAAAATTACATAAATAGTACCGTCCCGATCAGTGGTCTTTTGTAACATAGTTTCCACGCTGATACTGACACTCTCCAAGTGCAATGTTATGTCCGCAATAACAGCGGCATCATCCTCAACATGAAACCTAACATAATAAGCTCCCTTACGTTCACTAATAGAAACTGCTTTTGCTTGTGTAAGTTTTGATGCAGGCATAAAAAAAGCTGGGCGGGAATAACCACGAGCTATATCGATGAGATCAGCAACAACGGCCGAGGCTGTTGGCCCCTCCCCAGCACCACGTCCCTGATAAAAGGTCCTATCAATAAAATCACCATCAACCACCAGCGCATTAAAACCATCGATAACCCCCGCTATAGGCAAATCCCGATCAATCATCGCTGGATGAACCCTTTGAGATAAAAAACCTTTATCATATCTAGTAATACCAAGAAGTTTAACGCGATACCCAAGTTCCTGGGCACATTCAATATCAATAGTTTCTATTTTTCGTATACCTTCAACGTAAACATTATCAAAGTCAGTTTTGGTTCCAAATGCAACACTACTCAAAATAGCGAGTTTATGAGCGGCATCAATCCCGTCAAGATCAAGCGAAGGATCCGCTTCAAGGTAACCTAATTCTTCTGTCTCAATAAGAATTTCTTTGTAAGTAAGACCTCGTGATTCCATCTGCGAGAGCATATAGTTTGTTGTACCATTCATTATACCGTAAACTAAGTTTAGCGCATTGCCAGCCAGGCCCTCACCAACTATCTTAATAATTGGTATGCCACCAGCTACAGCAGCTTCAAACCGAAGAGCTACATTATTTTTCTGTGCTAATTCAGCAAGTTGTGCACCACGGTGAGCGATCATTGCTTTGTTTGCCGTAACGAGAGACTTTGATTTGTTGAGGGTGTTTTTTGCAATATCAAAAGCAACACCTCCTTCTCCACCAATTAGCTCAATAACAATATCCACATCGTCACTATCTGAAATTTTTCTAACATCTTCGGCCCACGCATAGGCGCTGATATCAATACCCCTATCTGTGGCTCTATTTCGCGCACAAACGGTTGTTATAAAAATTTCGCGTCCGGCACGGTCGGCTATTAATTTTTTGTGCTGTTCTAGAATTTTTACTACACCAACACCAACGTTTCCAAGTCCCGCAATAGCTACTTTTAATGGACTACTCAAAATTTAATTCCTGTTCTTTTTTTTATATAATTATCACTTTATTAAAGAAAGTACTAAAAAATTTAGCCTAAGAAACAAATTGTGAAATAAACACAATTATTATCGCGACAGGGCATAAAAATTTTATAGCTGTATACAGTAATTCGACATTTGTTTCGTCAGCGCCAAATGCTAAAATAACGTTTTCTTTTTTAATCACCCATCCAACAAAAATTGCTGTGAATAGTCCGCCCAAAGGCAAGCCAACCTTATTGATCCACCAGTCAAAACTATCAAGTAAATTCATTCCAACAATTTGGACACCTTCAAGTAAATTAGTAGAAAATACTGAGAGCATCCCAACAGTAAAGACTGCACCTGTTACAATGGACGCTGCTTTTGAGCGCTTTAAATTTTGAAATTTATTAAGGTAACTAACCATCTGCTCCATCAGCGCCAGTAGTGTCGTAAAGCCAGCGATAGCAAGAAGTATAAAGAAACCAGCTCCTAGAATTCCGCCATATTCCAGCTGTCCAAAGGTAACGGTCATTGTGTTAAACACGAGTGCTGACCCTACATTTGGCTCCATTCCAAAACCAAAAACGATTGGAAAAATACATAGTCCAGCAAAAACTGCTACACAAGTATCAGCTATACAAATTATAAAGGCTGATTTTACAATCGATGTATCCTTCGGTAAATAAGCACCAAAGGTCAGCATAATACCAAGAGCAATACCGATTGAAAAAAATGCCTGTCCAAGCGCACTTACCACTACGCTGATATTTACTTTTGAGAAGTCAGGAGCAAATAAAAATTTTACCCCTGCACCAAAATCACCAATAACTCCAGCCATAATAATGAGCGCTAAAAGCAAACAGAAAAAAACTGGCATCGCAATCGAAGTTATTTTCTCTATACCCTCATTAAGCTCACTAGATAAGATATAGGCACATACGGCCATAAAAAACCCATGCCAAAATGTAAGTTTAAATGGGTTTGAGGAGTAACTTGCATAAAGCTCAACGGCACCATCAGGTGTTATACCTGCAAAGCTTCCCATCATAGCTTCAAAAGCGTAGGCACCCGTTGTGCCTGCTATAACACTATAATAAGAGCAAAGAATAAATGAGCTCGAGGCAATAAACCATCCAACATATTTCCAATTTTCAGACTTATTTTCAATCTTTGCAATATGGCCAAAGCTAGTTATGGCACCTTGCCTTCCATATCTACCCAACATAGTTTCAGCAGCAAGAAGAGGAAAACCAATAATAATAACAAAACCTACATAAATTATCACAAAGGCTGCACCGCCATTTTGGCCCGCCTCAAAAGGAAAGCGCCAAATATTACCAAGCCCTATTGCACCACCAACGGCTGCAAATAAAAAACCCGTTCTCGATTTCCAATGGCTACTCATTTCATGTTTTTTACCAATAGCCATACTATTATTCCTTATTCTGCAGTTTTATTTTTAATTTTTTGTCTAGCATCATGTGCCTTATTTGTCATGGCAAATATTTCTCTACTTTTAATTAGTAACGCAATTAAATTAGGGGCCGCTAGGATCCCTAATGTTGCCAATCCAAATGCCCAAATTGTTGCAAAGTTCCCAACGCAACCAGCAAAAACAAATCCAACACTAAGTAGCCGAAAGAGTGTTTTATATTTTTCATTACTTAAAAATATTCCGGCGCGTTCAACATATAAACTCCAAGCGATAATAGTTGTAAAAGAAAATATAAGTTGACCAATAATCACCACATACCCCCCACCAGGCAGGCCAGCAGCAAATGCCTGTGATGTAAGTACAGCCCCCGAGTTTCCATCATCACCAAACATCCAGGTACTTTGAATCACACCACCTACATCGATTTGCACGGTTAATATAATCAATGCAGTGAATGTACATATTATAATAGTATCAATAACCGTCCCAAGCATTGCAATTTCACCCTGAACAATCGGATCCTGTGTTTCAGATGACGCATGGGCAATGGCTGCACTACCCGTTCCCGCTTCATTGGAGTAAAGCCCTCTTGAAACGCCCTGTTGAATAGCCGCGGCAATCATCGCCCCTGAAAAACCCCCAACCGCCGCTGTTCCATTAAAGGCTCCATCAAATATTAATCCAAATGCTGCAGGAATAGCTGATGCATTTGAAATTAAAATAATTGTTCCACAAAGTAAGTATAGAATAGTCATTGTTGGAACAGTAACCTGAGCCATTTTAGCAATTGATTTTATACCTCCAATAATCACCGCAAAAACGAGTATTGAAAGTAAGACTGCTGTGACCCAATTGTTAACACCAAAATTTTCTGAGAGTACAACTGATATTGCATTAGCTTGCACCATGTGCCCGGTTGCAAGGCCCGCTATAACCATCATCACAGCATAAGAGGTTCCAAGAAATAACCATTTCTTCGAAAGTCCAATCTTAATATAATACATGGGACCACCAATCAACAAGCCATCTTCACTACGCTCACGATACTTAATAGCCATCAAACCTTCTGCATATTTTGTTGCCATGCCGCAAAAAGCAGTCATCCACATCCAGAAAATAGCGCCTGGTCCACCGATTAAAATTGCCGATGCAACACCTATTATGTTACCCGCTCCAATGGTTCCTGAAAGTGCCGTCATAAGAGACTGCATCGGAGTAATACCATCGTTAGCTTCTGTATGCGTATAAGCTTTTTTACTAAAAAGAGATTCAAACCCTGCTTTGAGGCGCCTAATTGGCATTAACCTTAAGCCTATGGTCAAGTATATGCCTGTTCCAAGCAGGAGCGTTGGCATTGTCACATCCCATACGGCACCATATAGCTTACCTGCATATACCGCTAACATAGCTTCCATTTACTGCTCCCAACAATATTTTTTATTATCAAGTTAATTTAATTTTAAAGAGATCATAATTTAAAGCAACGGCAAATATGATCAATAAATTGATGGTAAATATTTTACGAATATTCATCTAAATAATATTTAGCAGTTTGAACATATTTTCCAGCACCTTTAGCAAATGCTTTATATTCATTCAAACTCAAGGCCCTTGCAAATTTTGCAGGTCGACCTCTCCACATTTCACCTGACCCAACAACTTTACCTGGGCTAAGTAGCGATCCAGCTGCGAGCATACCTTTATTTTTAACTAAACTACCATCCATTGTCATGGCGCTAAAACCAACAAATCCCTCATCTTCTATGCTCGTGCCATGGATCATTGCCATATGACCAATCAAAACATCATTTCCAATAATAGTGTCATTTCCGCCGCTATCCACATGCAGTACGCTGCCATCCTGAATATTAGTTCGGTCGCCAATCCTTATTTTACCAACATCACCCCGCACGACACAGTTAAACCAGATACTACTCTCGTGGCCAACCTTAACATCACCTATAATTCGTGCACCCGGAGCAATGAAACAACTATCAGCTACCTCAGGCCATATTCCTTTATATGGGTAGAGCATGCCCCCACCTTTTGCTATTTTTCCAACTGGAACTAACATTATGTACTAAGCGCCCTTATAAATGTTTCCTCGTCGACATTACCTCCGCTCAGGACAAGGCAAATTTTCTTACCTTTTACATTAAGCTTCCCATGTATAACTGCTGCAAGTGCTACACAGGCACCAGGCTCCACGACTAACTTTAGTTTTTCCCAAGCGTATTTCATTGCCACAAGCGTTTCATCATCGGAAACTGTAATTACTCCGGACAAGTTCTCGTCCATAATCTCGTAGGTCATGGGTTCAGGTTTTACGGTTAAAATAGCATCACAAATTGATCCTGATGCCTTGGGATTGTTTTCAATTTTTCCACTTTCAAGAGACCTTTGAACATCATTAAAGTCAGTGGGTTCAACACCGTATATTTCAGTATTTGGGCTAAGTCTTTTAATAGCAATTGAGCATCCAGATATAAGTCCTCCACCACCAACGGGTGACACAAAAAGATCAAAATTTATTCCTTGCTCCCTTCCTTGATTAATTGCCTCTAAGGCTACAGTTCCTTGACCCGCAATAATATGAAAATCTTCAAAGGATGGAACAACAACACATCCTTTTTCATTCGAAATTTTTTCTGCTATTTTCTCTCTGCTTTCATTGTCACGGTCATAAGTAATCACTTTAGCGCCAAAATCTTTAGTATTTTGAAGTTTCATTTTTGGACTATCTTCCGGCATAACAATAATAGCTTTTATACCAAGAATTTTTGCTGATGCTGCTACACCCTGTGCATGATTTCCGGATGAATAAGCAACAACACCATGTTTTTTTTCATCATCACTAAGCCTTGATAAGCGATTATAAGCGCCACGAAATTTAAACGCTGCAACACGTTGTAAACATTCTGCCTTAACATATATGTCTGAACTTAACTTTTCTGATAGATGTTCACATCTTAGAAGTGGCGTCACAACAGCTTTATCTTTTATTTGGTCTGCCGCAGATAAAATATCATTATAATTAGGTAGGTTTTTACTTGTCATAGTTTATAATTTTTCTTGTAACTAAATTAGATAGGACCAACAGATAACAAGATTTCTGATGGTTTTACAATGGTAAAATTATTCCATAAGAAATTTAATCATCAACTTCAATTTTTAAATATAATAACAAAAGGTATCCCGCATCGCCAGCACTCATAAATAATTATAGATGCTTGACATAAAACTGGGTATTATCTGGTTGGGAAGCTAAATTAAAATTCTATTACCCTTAATCTTAACCTTCGGAAATTACTTTACAGATCAAATAGAGTTACACGGAACAAGCTAGCTTTTTAGATAAAGTGTCGGGTTAACAGCTCGAGACCCTTTACGCATTTCAAAATGCAGTTGTGGGCTATCAACACGACCTGTGCTGCCAACTTCTGCCACTGCTTGACCTCGCGCAACCTGTTGACCTTTACGAACCAAAATTTTATCATTGTGTGCATAAGCGGTAACCCAACCATTTTGATGCTTAATAAGGACAAGGTTTCCATAACCCTGTAATTTATTACTTGCATGCACCACAACACCACTTTCTGAAGCTTGAACTGTTGCACCTAGACGCGCACGAATATTTACTCCATCATTGTGGTACCCTGCTTTTTTTGGGCCATAACCTGAAATAACACTACCCCGAACTGGCCACATAAATCCCTTGCCGGCGCTTCTTGTCGGTGGGGTTACAACGGCTGTAGGAGCAGACCCCTTACTTCCTCCAGGTATCTTAAGTAACTGCCCTGCCACTAGTAAATAAGGTTGTTTTAGACCATTAACACTTGTTAGGTCATTCATTAAAATACCATTAGCACGCGATATGCCATAAACCGTATCACCACGTTTGGTGGTATAGACAAATCCTTTAGGAATATTTAGGCTTTGACCAGATTTAAGAATATATGGTGGTTTAAGACTATTCCTACTGATTACTTCACGTACAGTAACTCCATAGCGACGGGAAATAGCAAATACAGTATCCCCCCTGCTAACCAAAACCTTAGATATATTTTTTGCAACCAACTCAGAAGTTTTGGGAGGTGTCGGTTTATTGCGAACTAAATAATCGCCCTTTGTTTTTAAAGGCTTTTTGTTTACATGAGAATAAGGGTATGGGCCCTCATTATTATAGCCAAGTGAACAAGCACTCACAGCAAGTAACACAAAAGCTAGAGCCAAAAGATATTTTATTTTTATCAAAAAGGTCATAGATAATTTATAGCAGCGTTTAGGATGAATGCACAATACCCGATAGTAGAGGAACAAATTTAACTGGAACACAAGTTTTAAAATCAAACTCACCGCCTCGTCGAGTAACCCTTACAATATGTTGAGTTTCTCCCTGTATACCGATAGGTATCACCATAATACCTTCATCTTTTAGTTGGCTCAAAAGTTTTTGAGGAATATCTTCTGCAGCAGCAGTAACAATAATTCGATCAAATGGTTCCTGCTCTTTCCAACCTTTAATTCCATTTCCAAATAATGTTGTAATATTAAATAGTCGAAATTTTTTAAAAATTTCCTCAGCCGCAGTGTAAAGAGGTAAATGACGCTCAATGGTAAAAAGTCGCTTACAGAGTTTTGCGAGGATCACCGCCTGATAGCCTGACCCAGTACCTATCTCAAGTACTTTATGACTTTTATTAACTTTAAGTTCTTGGGTCATGTAAGCAACAATATAAGGCTGACTAATCGTTTGCTCACATTCGATTGGAAGGGCTGCATTTTCATAGGCCTGATTACGAAGGTATTTAGGAATAAAGTCCTCACGGGCTATAGAAAAAATAGTTGAGAGTAAGGTCTCATCAACTATACCTAAAACTCTTAATTTTTCAATGAGCTCATTTTTTTTAGATACTAAACTTCCATTCATGTAAATTATCGAACTTCCTCAAGTGGCTTTAATAACCTCTTGTCCATGCATATATGATATTAATACCTCAGGTACGACTATGGAACCATCTGCCTGCTGAAAATTTTCTAAAACGGCCACGAGAGTACGCCCAACCGCTAGACCTGAACCATTTAAAGTATGCACAAATTGGGTTTTATTATTATTTTTTGGGCGCGAACGCGCCTTCATGCGACGCGCCTGAAAGTCACCTGTATTGGAACAGCTGGAAATTTCACGGAAAGCATTTTGGCCAGGAAGCCAAACCTCTAAATCATAGGTTTTTCGGGCAGCGAAACCCATATCCCCGGCACATAACAAAACAGTCCGATGGGGAAGCTTTAGTCTTTTAAGAACTTCTTCTGCAATATTAGTCATGCGCTCTAGCTCAACTTCTGATTGCTCTGGAGTGGTAATACTTACCATTTCAACTTTTTGAAATTGATGAAGCCTAATCATTCCGCGAGTATCACGACCAGCAGATCCAGCTTCAGAACGGAAACAACTACTCAGACAGGTATACCTTAACGGTAGCTTTTCTTCTTCAACAATGCTTTCTCTAACCAAATTAGTAAGGGGCACTTCACCTGTTGGGATCAGATAATGATCAGAGGTAGTTTTAAAAAGATCTTCTTCAAATTTTGGTAGTTGGCTAGTACCAAAAAGTGCATGATTACGAACTAAGAGCGGCACCGACACCTCTTCATAACCAAATTCAGTAGTGTGCATATCAAGCATAAAGGCAGCCAATGCCCGCTCAAGCTTAGCAAGGTCCGAACGTAAAATTACAAACCTAGCCCCAGACATTTTTACTGCCCCATCAAAATCCATTTTACCCAGCTCTTCACCAAGGTCAAAATGTTGTTTTGGGATAAAATCGAATGTCGGTAACTCACCCCATTGACGTACAACTACATTATCCTCTTCACTATTTCCATTAGGGACATCATCATCAGGGATATTCTCAATCTTTGCGAGTTTATCGTTAAGTCTAATGCTAATTACTTTCACCTCATCCTCAAGCACTCCCATACGAGCTTTAATATCACCCACTTCATGAATAATTTTTGATGCATCTTGCCCCTTTGATTTAAATATTCCTATAGTTTTAGAGGCATCATTTCGTTGGGACTGGCAATCCTGAAGTTCAGTTTGTTTGGCTCTTAAGTCCTCATCTAATGCAATAAAATCAGCCGCTAAAGGCGTAAGGCCACGGCGCGCCCATGCGGCATCAAATGCTTTTGGATTTTCACGAATGGCTTTTATATCAAACATCTTCTTCAGGCTGCTTTATTGTAAATCTAATAATAATTATGGATATTTCATAGAGCAGCAATACCGGCACTGCAAGTCCGATTTGACTGATAGGATCTGGCGGGGTCATAAATGCTGCAAAGACAAAGGCTCCAACAATCATATATTTTCTTTTTTTTGCTAGGCCATCTGCGGTGACAAAACCAACCCGCGCGAGTAACAACAGAAGTACTGGTAGTTGAAAACTGAGTGCAAAGGCAAACATTAATAAAATGGTTAGTGAGAGATATTCCTTAACAGCAGGTAGCGATTCAATCTGTAATTGCGCGGCATTTCCTAGCTCTTTTGACATTTCCGCTGCCACACCGACCTCATAAGAAATAAAGAAATTCCACGCATTAGGAATAACTAAATAATAAGCTAGGGATGCACCCATTACGAACAAAACTGGCGTACCAGCTAGAAAGGGCAAAAATGCGTTTTTTTCATTCTTATAAAGCCCCGGCGCAACAAACTTCCATATTTGCATTGATAGCATTGGAAAAGTAACTGCTAAAGCTACATAAAAACTCAGCCTAATATTTACAAAGAACATCTCCTGAAGACCTGTAAATATCATATTTGGCTCTTTTCCATTTTTTAATGCTACATCAACAAAAGGTTGAGCCAAAAATGTATAAATATCGCTAGCAAAATACATGCATATAAAAAAGGCAACCAAAATATAACCAACACACCACATGAGCCTAGTCCTAAGTTCAATAAGGTGATCAAGAAGAGGTGCGGAGCTCTCTTCTATTCCATCTTCTGTACCCTTTTCACCTTTGATGGGATCACTCATCTTTAACACTCTTCGACTTTTTATTTTTTTTCGTGGAAACTTTTAATGAGCGCTTCTTATTAGTAGCTTTTATAGGTAGTTTACCTTTTACCTTTGCTGCTGTTTTGCTTGATTTCTTCGAGACGACCTCAATATTGTCCCCATCGCCTTGAGTTGGTTTTTTATTGGAGGTTTTACCTTGATTGACTTTGTCGTCACCAGTCTTAATATCCGGTTTCGATGGGGCATCATAGCCCCCATCCTCGTAATCAAAAGCATCATAATCAAATTCTTCATAATCTGAAAATTCACCTGACTGATCAACATCTGGCAATGTCTTCTTACTCGCATCATCAAGGGATATATTACCGGCTTCATTGAGTTTACGCGTTACCTCATCAAGCTCCACCTCATCAGCCATTTTTTTAACGCCATCCTGAAACTCTCTACCCATTTCACGCACTTTACGAAGCATATTCATGCCGCCACGAATAACTTTGGGTAGGTCTTTCGGACCAACAAAAATGATGCCAAGAACTGCGACGATAAATAGTTCCGGAAATCCAATATCAAACATTTATGCTTCTGACCTTATATTATAAAAGAATTAATCCGCTTTTTTTGAAGTTTTCTTTTTGCCTTTAGAAGCAACAGCGTCAGACTTTTGTTCAAGATTTATTTGATCAACAGTTTCATTAGGCTCATCATCATCAGCAATGCCTTTTTTAAAGCTTTTAATACCTTGAGCAACATCACTCATTAAGCCAGAAATTTTTCCTCTTCCAAATAAAAGAACCACAACAACAACAATTATTACTAGTTGTGGAATGCCAACATTTCCCATTATATTTTCCTTTAAAATTACTAGTTAACCTGTACACCGCACAGAAAATTTTTCATGCAAAAGATCAACGATCTTAGTCAAGAAATCAACAGAATTATAATAAAATCAGACGATCGCCTGATCCTCAGAAATAATTTCTTCATCATTTATAGGCAGGTCGGGTTGCTCTTCATCCGGTTCATCATCATCTAAAAGGTTAAGTCTGGAGGTATTAACATTATCCAGAAATCCCGCTGCTTTAAGTTCCGAAAGGCCTGGTAAATCTTTTACATTATTTAACCCAAAGTGTACAAGAAAATCTTCTGTTGTTCCGTAAGTCATTGGTCTGCCTGGTGTTCTTCGCCTTGAAAGGGACCGGACCCAAACGGCTTCCATAAGTACATCTAGTGTTCCTTTACTCACACTAACGCCACGAATTTCTTCAATTTCTGCACGGGTTACCGGTTGATGATACGCTATAATTGCAAGTGTCTCTATTGCAGCCCTCGATAATTTTCGTTCCTTTTCTTCTTCTTTTCTAAGCAAAAAGGCCAAGTCAGCAGCAGTTTGAAACATCCACTTTCCAGCAACTTCTACCAAGTTTACCCCACAATTTTGATATTTTATTTGCAATTCTTGAAGAATCGCTTCGATGTCACTTCCCTCGGGAATCTGTTCTGCGAGAGCGATAGAAGATAGAGGCCTATCAGTCGCAAATAAAAGTGCCTCACATATTCTCATCTGTTCATAATTATCCATTGTCATCTTCCTTCGTATAGTTCTGCTTGCGGCCACGAACAAATAAAGGGCCAAATATTTGTTTTTGCACTAGATCGGCTTTACCAACCTTGGCCATCTCAAGTGATGCGCTAAACATACTTGCTTTAATAGATTTAATAAGTTGCTGGTCTTCTATATCCGTTGGCATAAATTGCTCAAGGTTAGTCCAATCTAGAGCAAGCCCAAGCATATCAGAAAGTCTACTTATAGCTTGATCTAGTGTAAAAACATTACGTTTAAAAATGTGAATATCCGCAACAGCTTCACGCGTTTTATGTTCTGCATAAGCTTTTAGGAGGTCGTACATACTTAAATCATAAGTATGGTGACGTGTGACAACAACAGCCTCTGGTGTGCCCCGGACAAACATATCACGGCCTATCTGGTTTCTTGACATAAGGATAGCTGCTCGCTCACGGATCGCATTTAATCGTTCAAGCTGATAAGTCAATCGTGCAGCTAATTCTTCTGCTGAAATTTCATCTTCGTTCTCTTCTTCCGGCAGTAATAGTCGTGATTTAAGGTATGCAAGCCACGCAGCCATCACCAAATAATCCGCGGCTAGCTCTAGACGAAGTGCCGTAGCCTGAGTTACAAATCTAAGATATTGCTTTACAAGGTCAAGAATAGATATTTGTTTTAAATCAACTTTTTGGGTGCGAGATAAGGTCAGCAAGACATCAAGTGGTCCCTCGAACCCATCGATATCAACGATAAGACGTTCTTCTTTATCAAGGTCATCCATCTTGGTGATGCGAGGGTCAGGCATCTCAAATTCTTCTATCTTATTTTCTAAACCTTTTTTCATTAAAATAATCTCGTCAATTGATCCGCCATAGACATTAGAGCATTAACTGGTGGACTGATAATATATTGAAAAACATTTAAGTTTAAGCCAAAATAACTTCCTCCCACAGGGATAATAAAAATAATAGCTATAATAATTAACATACCATATGGCTCAAGCCGACTAATTGACCGCGACAAAAATGGTGGTAGTATTCCAACAGCAACACGTCCACCATCAAGGGGGGGAATTGGTAACATATTAAAAATTGCAAGTATTGCATTGATATATACCATATAATATAGATTAAGTCCTGCCCACTCCTGAGAAAAAGTAGGCATATAACTTAAGAAATTCATTAATATTGCAGCTAAAATAATCAATATTAAATTAGCACCCGGGCCAGCTATTGCCACTAAAACCATATCACGCCGCGGACTATTCAAAGCATTGAAATTTACAGGTACAGGTTTTGCATAGCCAAACAAGAACCCTGATCCAGAAAAAATTAATATCCCAGGGAGAAGCAATGTCCCAAAAAGGTCAATATGGACAAGTGGATTAAAACTTACTCTTCCCAGAGCCTTAGCAGTATTATCTCCAAGCTTCCAGGCAGTCCAACCGTGTGCAGCTTCATGCAGAGTGATTGCAAATAATAATGGTATAGCCATAACTGTTATATTTTGAATAATTTCAGACATTTTTATTCATATCCTTTAACAGTCTCTAATAGCCAGTGGTATAATTTATTGTCATCAACATCCACTGACTTAACTTTCTGGTTGAAAAAATAATTAAGTCTGTTTTCACGCTCCAAAAGCTTATCCGCCGTCGCCTCAAGGACAGCACGTCGTTCTAATATGTCGCCGTTGCAGTGCACTGCTAGGTCGCACCCCGCTGAAAGAGCATCTAGCGCGTTTTTCTCAGGTCTACCACTAAGGGCCTTCATAGATAAATCATCAGAAAATAAAACACCTTTAAAGCCTATTTTATCACGTATAATATCACTTATTACCGTCTTAGATAGGGTGGCACAATTAATTGGGTCAATAGCAGTATAGATTACATGGGCCGTCATCGCACATGGCAAGTAGCTTAAGTATGAAAAAGGAATAAAGTCGGTCTTTCTAAGATCATTTAGGGATGCTCTTACTACGGGTAATTCTTTATGACTATCAACATCGGCACGGCCATGTCCAGGAAGATGCTTAATCATTGGAATAATACCGCCATTAATTGTACCCTGCGCCGCTGACTGCGCAAGCACGGATACCTTATTAGGGCAATCGCCGTAGGCCCGATCCCCGATCACTTTATCTGCACCAGAATGGAGCAAATCTGCAACAGGGTAACAATTGACTGAAATACCCACTTTTGATAGTTCACCAGCCATTAGTTGTGCTTGAACTTGGACTGCTGACAAAGCAAGATCTGGATTAGTTTCATAAAGTTTTGAATACACCCCAGCCGAGGGATACACTGGCCAATTAGGCTGGCCTAGTCGCGCTACACGACCACCTTCTTGATCAATAAGTATTGGGGCATTATCAAAGCCTATTATTTCACGCATCTCAGAGGTAAGAGCTCTTATCTGCTCTGAATTTTCACAGTTTCGTTTAAAAAGAATGAACCCGTATGGGGGAAATTCGCTAAACAATGCTCTTTCTGCGGCACTTATTTCAAGGCCTTCTACATCTGAAATAACTGGATGATACATCTATTTTGACACCACTATACAAACTTGATTTTTTTTCACTAATGAGGCACATAAATTTTCAGCTACTTCACGACTAGCAATCATGCCGCCACGTACTCTGTAAAGTACTCCTTTTTCTCCTACCTCCATTCTCATATAAGTAGGGGAAAGGCCTGCTAGTTCTTTATCATTCTTCTTTTTGGCTTCGGCCCAAAATTCTTCGGCCTTATTCTTTTCTGAAAAAGCGCCTATTTGTATCATAAAATCATTTAAATTTGTTTTTAAAGGTTGAAAATTTAATGAAGAATCTAAAACTGTATTATCATTTTCTATTGTACTATCTAATTTTTTTAAAGGCTCTTCATTCAAAATATTTGATTTAAAAGCAGGTCTTTTTAAAGGAATTTCGGCGCTAGAAGCTATAATATTATTTTCTTTCCTAGGAATATTATCAATTGTATCAAATACTTCTATATTCTGAAAACGAACTTCCTTCCCTCCTGGCTCTAATGGTTTTACTTTTATGACCAAATGATCCGCCCTCACCACCGGGATTAGACCTATATTAGAGGGTTCAGAAGTATAACTCACCCATATGAAACTTCCAAACCCACCAAGCACAAGCAATATAAGTGAATTTAGAGCGGCTCTTTTTTTAAAAGTTATATTTTTTTTTGAAAGTTCTTCCGGTACTGGACGTAACCAAGACGCTTTATCAGAGTTGTATTTATTCAACTTCTTTACCCCTTAATTAAGTTTTACATTTCAGTTACCGGTTCAACCCCCAGAATATTAAGACCAGCGGCAATTATATTTGAAAATGCAGTTATCATGGCTAGGCGGCTTAGCGTAACTTCTTTATTATCATCAATAATAAAGCGCAGATCAACCCTGTCATTACCTTTATTCCATAAAGCATGAAATTCGGAGGCTAATTCATAAAGATAATATGATATTCTATGCGGCTCATGTGCAAGGGCAGCACTTTCAACGATCCGAGGCCAATTAGTCATAGTTTTTATAAGTTGGAGCTCACTTTCATCAGTAAGAAGTGACAAATCTGCTTTTAAAATATCAATGTTTTCAAACGCACCGGCTGCTTTGCGAAGAACCGAACATACTCTTGCGTGGCTATACTGAACATAAAAAACTGGATTATCTTTTGATTGCTCCGTCACACGAGCAAAATCAAAATCAAGCGATGCGTCGTTTTTTCGAGTTAACATAATAAAGCGAACCACATCCTTGCCAACCTCTTCGACTACATCACGAAGTGTAACAAAGTTACCAGAACGTTTTGACATTTTAATTGGCTCACCGTCACGAAGTAATTTCACCATCTGACATAGGCGCACATCGAGTGTGGCCTTACCATCTGAAAGAGCAGTTAACGCCGACTGAACTCGCTTTATGTATCCACCATGATCCGCACCCCATATATCAATTTGGTTATCAAAACCACGGTCCATTTTATTTTTATGGTAAGCCACATCAGCAGCGAAATAAGTCCATGAACCGTCAGATTTCTTAAGTGCTCGGTCTACATCATCGCCAAAATTCGTTGACCTAAATAACGTTTGAGGACGTTCTTCCCAATCATCCGGCAACACTCCTTTTGGTGGTTTTAAAATACCTGTGTAAATCAAATCTTTTTCTTTAAGTTGTTCAAGGCTTGCCTGAATACCACCATTTCTATGGAGTGATTTTTCGGAAAAAAAGATATCTTGTTTAATTCCGAGAGTTATTAAGTCCTCTCGCACCAATTCCATCATCTTACTTGATGCAAAACTACGTATTTCAAAAAGCCACTCGCTCTCAACTTTATCTTTAAATTTATTACCGTACTTTGCCGCAAGTGCTTCACCAACTGGGATCAAATATTCGCCGGGATAAAGACCTTCTGGAATTTCACCTACTATTTCCCCAAGTGCCTCTAAATACCTTAAATATGTGGAACGAGCTAGCACATCAATCTGGCCCCCAGCATCATTAATATAATATTCTCGGGTAACATCGTAGCCAATATAGTCCAGCAGAGTGGAAAGTGCATCGCCAAAAACGGCACCTCGACAATGACCTACATGAAGGGGTCCTGTCGGATTAGCTGATACATACTCAACATTAACCTTTTTAAGGGCGCCGTAGTTGCTCCTACCGTAGTCCAGGCCTTTAGAGAGGATAACTGCAGTCTGGTTTTGAATAAATGCATCTTTAAGGCGAATATTAATAAAGCCTGGTCCAGCAATTTCGATGGCTTTTACATTTTCATTCAAACGAAGGCAGGATGCTATCAATTCCGCAATATCACGAGGTGCCATTTTAGCTTGCTTAACTAAAACCATAGCCGCATTAGTAGCAATATCGCCGTGGCTCACGTCTCGCGGAGCCTCTGCGGTAATGTTACTAAGGTTCATTCCTGCGGGAAGTTTTCCTGCCTCACTCAAAGAAAAAATTGTGTCTCTGATATTTTTTTGAAAATCTTTAAATATATTCATAATTCAAACGTTGATGTATCAAATAGTCTTTTATGTTCAAGTAATGCAAACCTATCAGTCATCCCGGCAATAAAGTCAGCCACTAATCTAGCCCTTTCAATTTCTTCCTTACCTTCAATTGCTTGTCTCCAATCTGTTGGTAAACAATCTGGTTCATTCAAGTAAAGTGTAAAGAGCTTATTTACTACTCTGCGCGCCTTACTAGACATTCGGTTCACTTTGTAATGACGATACATATTCTTCATTAGAAAATTTTTCAATGTTTTATCATGATTTTTCATCTCTACAGAAAAACCAATGGTCATCTTACCTGCATTTCGTATGTCGCTTACTGACGTTGGTTGGAGCCTCTTTAGATTATGCTGACTATTAATAATTACATCATTAATCATTTGACCTATAATTCTTCGTGTCACCTCATGCTGCTCGCGACTCGTATCTAATTTTCCATGTAATTCCCTAACCCTTAGGACATTAGCGTGGACCAATGGTACTTCTTCAAGCTGTTCAAAGCTAATAATACCTGCCCTGACACCATCAGCTACATCATGACTATTATACGCTATATCATCCGCGATTGCAGCCACCTGCGCTTCCGCGCTGGCATATGTATGAAGCTCAAGATTATGCGTGTCATTATATTCAGTAAAGTTCACGTGCAGGCCCGAGAATTTATCTTCTTTGCATAATGGTCCATTATGTTTTGCGAGTCCCTCCAATGTGTCCCATGTTAGATTAAGGCCAGAAAATCCCGCATATCTATTTTCAAGTTTTGTCACAACACGCAGTGACTGGGCATTATGATCAAACCCATTATAGGGTTTCATAGCAGCATCAAGAGCTTCCTCACCAGCATGGCCGAATGGAGGGTGACCAAAATCGTGGGCAAGCGCTAATGCTTCAGTGACATCTTCGTTGAGGCCTAAAGTTCTTGAAATACTTCGAGCGATTTGTGCCACCTCAATTGAATGAGTTAGTCGTGTACGATAATAGTCACCAACATGATGAACAAAAACCTGTGTTTTATGTTTCAAACGGCGAAATGCTCCCGAATGAATAATACGATCTCGGTCTCGTTGATAAACCGAGCGATTATTAGGACTTTTTTCATCGTGAAGACAGCCTCTGTTATGCTCAGGAAAAAGGGCATAGGGTGCGAATTGAGGAGTAGGGATAAAAATTTCAAAATCAGACATATATCATCCACATTTTTTATATAATAAATAATTAGGTTACATTACATCATAAGCATTAATTTTAAACTTTAAAAGTTTTCAAAAATATTAATTTTATTTTCATTTTGTTGTTGCTATTAATAATTATTATCATTAAACAATACCTATTACTATTGACAATTAGTTCATTTAACATACATATAAAGAAGTTAAGTAATAATACTTAAAGTCTCAGGAACACCATCATGACTAGCGAAAACTCACCTGTAAGCTTAAGCGCAAATGCTGCAAAACGCATTAATACACTCGTCAAAAGCCAAGGTAATGATAATCTAAAATTTCGTATAACTATCAATGGAGGCGGATGCAGTGGTTTTCAATACGATTTTTCCTTAGTTGAAGATAGTAAGGACGATGATCTGATAGTCGACCGTGACGGTGCCACGATGCTTGTTGATGGGCTATCAATAATGTATCTAATGGGTTCCGAAGTCGACTTCACCGAAGAACTAGCAGGTTCAATGTTTGTAGTAAAAAATCCGAACGCAACTGCCTCATGCGGCTGTGGCTCATCCTTCGCAGTATAATTTATGAAAATTGCTTCCTGGAACGTAAATTCGATCAAAGCACGCCTTCCTCGAGTAACCGAATGGTTATCAGAATTCCAACCCGATGTAGTTCTTTTTCAAGAACTTAAATGTATAGACGATAATTTTCCTAGAATGGAAATTGAAGACCTTGGATATAACGTAGCAACTCACGGCCAAAAAACTTACAATGGGGTGGCTATTCTTTCCAAATACCCAATCGAAGATGTAATGGAAGGTCTGCCTGGGGATGATGATGATGAGCAGGCGAGATATTTGGAGGCAACAGTAAATAACGTTCGAGTAGCAAGTATTTATTTGCCAAATGGAAATCCTTTTCCAGGACCAAAATTTAATTACAAAATTGCCTGGATGGATAGACTAGTTGCCCGCGCCAAGGAACTTATAACACACGAGGAATATCTAGTGCTTGGTGGCGATTATAACGTCTGTCCCAAGGACGAAGACTGTTATGATACAAATCGTTTTGCAAACGATGCACTACTGCAACCAGAATCACGTGATCGCTATTTCACACTACTTAATTTGGGCCTTACGGATGCATTAAGAGTGTTTTATACCAGTGGTAACAATTATAGCTACTGGGATTATCAGGCCGGTGCATGGCAAAAAGATAATGGTGTACGAATTGACCATCTATTACTCAGTCCAACCGCTGCAGACAAACTTATTAAATGCGACATTGACCGTACACCGCGCTCAAAAGAAAGGCCGTCTGACCATACTCCGATCTGGTGTGAACTCGATGTTTAAAATACGCCTTAATTATTATTTCTATTCTTAACTCATATCTGCGATAACGCGTCTTAATAATTTAATAGTAGCGTGAATACCGTCATATTCACTTAAACTGTTTCCTTCATATTCGATCCCAAGGTAACCAGAATAACCACTATCAGCTACAATTCTTAGTAATCGGTCGTAATCAATATCTGGCTCATTTCCATTTTCATCAAAATTAAATGATTTTGCACTAACCGCTTTAGCGTAGGGCATTAGCTCCTCAACACCAAGGTACTTATCATATTCCTCGCTTTCACTGATTGTGAAGTTTCCAAAATCCGGAAGCGTTCCTAAACGTGGATGATTTGCAGTTTCCATGACCGATACCAGCCATTTTCCATTACTTGAAAGCCCTCCATGATTTTCAACAATAATATTGATATCAGCTTTATCTGCATATTCGGCGAGGCGCACAAGACCATCAACCGATAAATCACGCTGCTCCTCCCAAGTACCAATACTTTGAGCATTAACACGGATGGAATGACATCCAAGATATGCAGCTGCATCAACCCATTTATGATGCCTTTCAATAGTTAATAACCTTTCCTGCGCATCGGGGTGACCTAATGCGCCCTCCCAATCGCACATAATCAATAAATTTTTCACACCCTCGCCATCGGCTCTAGTCTTAAGGTCCAGTAAATACTTCTCGTCTCGCGCCCGATCAAAAAAGAAGGTATTTACATATTCTACAGCACTTACATTAAATTCTTGCCTAGCTATGCGGGGAAAATCTAAATTACTAAGATCCCCATTGAGATATAAATTCAAATCCTTTCGGTAAGCTCGACGCCTGGATGCCTCATTTTTAAAACTACCCGCACCTGAACCAAAGATATGTTTATGAATTGACCATTCAGCAAGTGATATTTGAAAATTTGGCTTATTCTTGTTTATTTTTTCTTTCGAACAACCACTAAATGAAAGAGACATTCCCAAACCTGCAATTACGAGACCTGATTTAGATATAATTTTTCTACGTGTGTAATTCTCATTCATTCATTTTCCTCAAACTTAATCGGTATTAATTTTAAATGGTGTAAAGACTGTCTTATTATCAAATATATCAACATTTTCAGCACGCTTTAGAAAATTCACAACCTTGTATGTTACGGGCGTTAGAATAGCTTCCCAACCTACTTTAATTAAAAAGTTAGATAACATAACGGTAATAAGTATACTATTTTCCCAAATACCGTAAAAGGCTATAGGATAAAAAATTAAACTATCTGACCCTTGCCCTAAAATAGTTGACCCTATAGTGCGGGTCCAAAGATACCTTCCTTGGGTCCATATCTTCATTTTTGCCATAACATAGGCATTAATCATTTCACCAACCATAAAAGCTATTAATGAAGCTAATACAATACGAGGTACTTGTCCAAAAATTAGAACATAAGCCTCCTGCCCTTCCCAGCCTGGTGCTGCTGGAAGTTTAACAATGATATAACTCATTAAACTAGCAAAAAAGACCCCTACAAAACCAACCCAGATCACTTTTCGAGCATGGGCATATCCATAAACTTCAGTAAGCACATCACCAAAGACATAAGACAAAGGAAAAAAAAGAACCCCAGCACCATAAATAAATTCTTTACCAAAAAAGGTCGCGGTTGCAAGCTTAGCTGGCCCAATAATATTAGAGCAAATGAGAACCGTCACGAAGGCGGCCATCATTAGGTCATAATATTTAAATTTTTGATTAGGGACTTTCAAATCAATAAGAACCTTGATCTTGTTATTTTAAAATCCAAGTTAATCTTAAAATAAACCTTTTTCAAGCTAGCTTTCCCTATCATTAGAATGTTTTACTCAAGTGTAACATATGACATAATTTTTTATATAAAAAATTAGTATAATCGAGAGTAAGTAATTTACCGAAGGTTAATTTAGCTTCGGTAAATTATCACTATATTAAAAATAATATAATATTATTGTTAAATTCATTTCTCTATGTAAAATAATATGATTACTCATTGGACATTTATTATATCGGATCAGTTATTGAAATTATACAAAACTATGGATCATGAAACACTCGAACGTGAATATAGTCCCAGCAGCTGTATTGACGATATTATGGTCTATATTGAACAATATATTAATCAAAGTGCAACTGCCCGCGAGATACTAAAGGAACACATAAGGCCAAACGTTAAATATGGTCCAGAAACTCGATCGACTATGGATGTTTTCATTCCTGAGGGAAAAGGACCCTTTCCAGTTCATATTTTCATTCATGGCGGTTATTGGCAGGAGCTCTCTAAGAACGAAAGTTCATTTGCTGCACCAAATTTTCTCGATCATGGAATTATATTTATAGCTCTTGATTATACTCTTGCTCCCGAAGCAAATATGTCAAAAATTATTGATCAAACTCGCAGGGGAGTTATTTCTATCCTAAAAAATGCCCTCAATTATAATGGTGATCCAAATAATGTCACCATTTCTGGAAGTTCTGCAGGAGGACATCTTGTTGCAGAAGTGCTAAGTATGAAATGGGAAAAATATGGCTATAAAAATTGTCCCTTAAAAGGAGCATTGGCAATTAGTGGTATTTTTGATCTTGAACCACTAATAAAGACATATATAAATAAACCTCTAAAATTAACACTCAAGGACACTCAAGTATTAAGTCCAATTCACCACATACCAAAAGAATGTTGCCCAGTTGTTTTAACTTATGGCGAAAATGAAACCTCAGAATTTAAAAGACAAACACACGAATATATGGATGCCTTCCTGCGTGCAGGGCTCGGATGTCGGTATCTCGATATGCCGTCAGTTAACCATTTTAATATCTTACTTGACCTTAACAAAAAGGACAGTCCATTATTTCAGACTGTTCTTAATCAGGTTCTAGCTTAAATTGTTACGTTAACATTTTTAATTTTTTATATAGAAAAAGCTGCCAAAAAATTTTCCATGTCGTAAAAAAGACCTGCGCATTTTAAGCCACTATTTTTATTTCAAACTAATAGTTTATCCATTATTTCCTGATAAACATCTGGTGTATCAACATCATTAAAAATAGCATCCGTGCCAAGATCAACTTTTATAACATCCTTTGAATATTTTTGCAGAAGCTCACGTGCCCCTCTGTCGCCAGTAAGGTCTTCAAATAAATGAAAATATTTTTTTGAAAAAACAAGAGGGTTTCCAACTTTACCATTTGACATTGGCACAATAATTTTACGTTTCTCAAACGATGCTAACAACTGGTTATAATGATGTGACGTTATATAGGGCATGTCAGCTAGGCAAACCATTACCCCGTCTGCAGTATTAGGTAGTGCAGAAACTCCAGCTTTTAATGATGAACTAAGCCCATCTTTATAATCTATATTATGTGTAAATTCGACTTTTTGATTTATGCTTTTTGTCACCGCATCAAAATCATTCCCAGTGACAACTATAATATTTGATACCCTACTTCCAACTAGTTGATCAATCACATGGCTCACCATAGCTTGGTTATGGAATGTCAGCAGCAGCTTGTTTTGATCTCCCATACGACTTGAGCAACCTGCAGCAAGAACAATGGCTGAAATTTTATCACTCAAGCGATACCCTTTATATTTTCAGCACGACGAGTGGCAACAAGCTCAGATAAAATAGAAAGGGCAATTTCTGCTGGTTCTAAAGCACCAATATCGAGGCCAGCGGGTCCATGGATGCGAGCGATTTCGTCCTCTGAAAAACCTTTTTCCTTCAGTCTTTTTTTTCGTTCTTTTTGAGTTTTAAGGCTTCCTAATGCGGCAATATAGAAAGCCTCCGATCGTACAGCTATTTCAAGAGCAGGATCATCCAACTTAGGGTCATGGCTTAAAGTGACAATAGCTGTGCTTGCATTGATACCGATTTTCTTCAGGGCCTCATCAGGCCAACTAGTGATAAAATCAATATCAGGAAAGCGTTCTTCTGATGCATAAGCGGTTCGCGGGTCTACTAATATAACATCAATATCAAGCGTTTTTGCCATACTAACAAGTCCCTGCGAAATATGTACCGCACCCACCACGATCATCTTGAGGGCCGGCTTGTATTCATGGGTAAAAAAATTTCCATCTATCATTTTTGTCTCAGAGTGCAGCTTTTTTATTGTATTTGCATCATTATCCAAAAGATAAGAAACCTTTTCCGGTATATTTATTAATGGTTCTACAAGAATATGAACTTCACCTCCACAACTCAGGCCTACTTCCCATGCCTGATCAGTTGCAACTTCAAATTGAAGTAATTCTCCTTTTTTCGTATTGATACAATCACGAGCAGCGGTCACAACAACACCGTCAACACAGCCACCAGAAACAGAACCTTCCATATGACCATCTGCGTCAATTACCAAATGACTGCCAACCGGACGCGGTGACGAGCCCCAGGTTTTAACAACCGTCGCTAGCGCCATCTTTCGTCCTTCGCCATCCCACTCACGAATGGTTTGCCATATATTTTTCCAGTCAGTACTCATGGCAAGAACAGTAACAAAAAGAAATCTATAAATCACTCATTAATATTAAACTTTTTAAATATCAAAATTTATAACAAGACATTGCCATGTAAGATTAATTATAGTTATATTGATAAAAATAACTTAAGGTCATACGCATGGATCCGTTTACACAAGGTTTGCTCGGCGCTGCCTTTTCCCAAAGTTTTGCAAGTAAGAAAAAAATACCCTTAGCATGTCTTTCTGGAACATTAGGTGGTTTAGCACCAGACCTTGACATACTAATAGTGTCTGCGACAGATCCACTCTTAGGTATTGAATTTCATCGTCATTTTACTCACTCTATTTGGTTCATACCTATAGGTGGATTTCTCGTTGCTGTCGCTCTATGGTTTATAATTAATAAATTATTAAAAATAAACGAATGGAAATTTAAAACACTTTATATTTTCACTACACTTGGCTACGCAACCCATGCTATTCTTGATGCTTGCACTAGTTATGGTACACGATTATTTTGGCCTTTTTCAAATACTCGAGTGGCATGGGATACGATAGCTGTAATTGATCCAATTCCGACTTTAGCCCTTTTTATATTTGTGGTTCTTAGTTACCGTTTACTTTCTGTAAAAATGGCGCGTCTTGGAATAGTTTTTATGATTGGTTATTTATTACTAGGTTTTATTCAAAACCAACGAGTTGCCCTAGCAATAAAAGAAATATCATCATTACGCGGCCATGAAATAGAGAGCTTAAAACTGAACCCCACTTTAGGTAATTTAATTGTTTGGCGGGCCATCTATAGGCACAACGGGCGCTATTTTGTAGATGGCGTAATAGCTCAACCTTTTATAAAACCTAAAATAATCAGTGGTACATCAGTAGCCACCATAGATCCTGAAAAAATATATCCACAATTAGATAAATACAGTACGCAGAGAGAAGATATTCGACGTTTTAATTATTTCGCACAGGGATATTTATTTGAATATCAGGGGACTATTTCTGACCTACGATACGGCACAGAACCCCATAAGATTCAACCTATCTGGGGTATAAAAATTAAGCTTAAAACACCTGATGCACATGCTGAATATCTTGGGTTTTCTCGTCCAAATGGCCGAGCTTTTGGTGTATTATGGTCGATGCTGAATGGAAGTTATGTAACGAACCAAGAAGACTTAAAATAGTCAACTAACCACGCATATTTCCTAAGCGCAAGCGAAGAGCATTTAACTTGATGAAACCTTCTGCATCGCGTTGATCATATACATCGTCGTCCTCAAAAGTAACATGTTCCATGGAATAAAGCGATTTTGGTGATTTTCTGCCCACGAGAGTAGCACTTCCTTTATAAAGCTTGAGACGAACAGTGCCATAAACATTTTCCTGTGATTTATCAATCAAAGCTTGCATCATTTCACGTTCCGGGGAGTACCATAGCCCGTTATAAATTGTTTCGGCATATTTTGGCATAATTTCATCCTTTAAATGCATTGCTCCACTATCAATCGTGATACTTTCCATACCACGATGAGCAACCATGAGAATAGTACCGCCCGGTGTTTCATAAATGCCACGCGACTTCATTCCAATGTAGCGATTTTCAAGCAAATCAAGACGGCCAATTCCATTTTTACGGCCAAACCAATTAAGTTTAGTAAGAATATTAGCTGGGCTCATAAATACCCCATCAACTGCAACTGGGTCACCTTTTTCGAATTTAATTTCTATATATGTTGGTTTGTCTGGCGCACTTTCTGGTGAATTAATAAGTTCATAGACATATTCTGGACTTTCTGTCCAAGGATTTTCAAGAAGTTTGCCTTCACTAGACGTATGTAAAAGATTTTTATCGCATGAAAATGGCGCTTCACCGCGACTATCTTTTGCAATTTCAATTTTATGGCTCTCTGCGTATTTGATTAGTTTATCACGACTATTTAGGTTCCACTCGCGCCACGGAGCGATAACTTTGATATCTGGGTTAAGTGCATAATAACCAAGTTCAAATCGAATTTGGTCATTTCCTTTCCCAGTTGCACCGTGGCATACTGCTTCTGCTCCCACTTGTTTAGCAATTTCAATTTGTCGTTTAGCAATAAGTGGACGTGCAATTGCAGTACCTAAAAGATAAGTACCTTCATAAAGGGCATTTGCACGAAACATAGGAAAAACAAAATCACGAATAAACTCTTCACGAAGATCATCAATAAAAATTTCTTTTACACCTAACATTTCGGCCTTTTTACGAGCCGGACCCAACTCTTCACCCTGACCAAGATCGGCAGTAAATGTGACCACTTCACATTCATATTCATCCACTAACCACTTGAGAATAACAGAGGTATCTAAGCCTCCAGAATAAGCAAGAACCACTTTATTAACAGACATAGTATTTTCATTAACAGACATAGTATTTTCCTTGAAAAATTATCACATATTATAATTGCGCACTATACTTATAATTTAATAGTACACAAGTATGATTTAGATATTTTTGAAAAAATATGCAATTAATGGCCATATAAAAAGAATTATATTTGTATTAAGTTAAAAAATAAGAATATAATTCTAAATATTATAAGAAATTTGACAAAAACTCAATTGGTCTTTAACGTTGTTTTTAATATCTAATTATTAATAACTTAAACATCAGAAACAGAAAATATCATGTATAAAAAATCACTTTTTTTAAAAACTATAATACTTTCCTGTGCCCTAACACTAGCTGCTTGTGACAGTACAATAGAGACCTCTCAAAAATCTGAAAATATAGAAACAGAAGAAGCAATGATTGCCCGCGCCATGGGTATACACGAAAGGGTAATTACACTAGACACTCACGATGATATTAATGTTTCCAATTTTACCGACGATCTAAATTATACCATGGATACGAATACTCAGGTAAACCTTCCAAAAATGATAGAGGGTGGTCTTGATGTTGCTTTTTTTATTGTCTATACTGGCCAAAATGAACTTAACAATGAAGGTTACGCCGCAGCTTACGAAAATGCGATGGCTAAATTTAATGCCATCCACTGGCTGACTGAGGAAAAAGCACCCGATCAAATCAGCCTTGCATTGAACTCTGATGACGTACGTAGAATTAGTGGCGAAGGTAAAAAAGTTGCCATGATTGGTATTGAAAATGCTTATCCTGTTGGAGAAGATCTAGATAACATTAAAAAGTTTGCTGACTTAGGTGCTCTTTATATGTCCTTATCCCATAACGGCCACAGTCAATTTGCTGACTCTAACACTGGGGAACTTTTGGACGAAAATGGAGATCAGGTAGACCCATGGCTATACAACGGTCTTAGTGATCTTGGTAGAGAAGCCATACCATTGATGAACAAACACGGTATCATGATCGACCTATCCCATCCATCAAAGGAGAGTAATCTTCAAGCGATAGCCCTTTCCAAAGCGCCCGTTATAGCCTCACATTCTTCTGCACGGTCACTAAGTCAAGCCGTAAGTCGTAACCTTGACGATGAAGTATTACTGGCTATAAAAGCAAATAATGGTGTAGTTCAAACAACCGCTTTCGCCAGTTATTTGGATCGCAATAAATATAATGCTCACAGAGAAGTGCTGAATAATCTTCATACTGAAATTTCTAAAACTATGGGTTTTGAACTTTTGTCTCGCCGTGAAAGGTTTAATATGTCGGAAGAAGGCCGTGTCGCTTATAATGAAAAATTTGATGAACTTGAAAAACTTGCTGCACCACGCCTTGAAACTGAAGTTTACTCTATTGCCCCACCAGTTGATGTTAGAGATTTTGTCAACCATATTGACTATCTGGTTAGTTTTATGGGCATAGATCATGTAGGGATTAGCTCTGATTTTGACGGTGGTGGCGGTATTCAAGGATGGAATAGTGCTGCAGAAACTTATAATATTACAATAGAACTCGTCCGGCGCGGTTATAACGAAGAGCAGATTTCTGCCCTATGGAGTGGTAATCTATTGCGTGTGCTTGACGACGTACAACAAGTTTCACGAAAATTATTAACATCAAATTGATTGTTTAAAATAAAAAAGCCTGTCTAATTATTTGTTAGACAGGCTTTATAAGGATTTTTTAATTTATTTTTTTAAAGGCTATCATTTGCACCTTTGTTAGCGTCAATTGTTTGATATAGTTCGCTACCCTCATTTTTAAATTTCTCTGACATCTCTGCCATACCGTTATTAGCAAAATCACGAACTTCTTGGCTAATTTTCATAGAACAAAACTTTGGACCACACATAGAGCAAAAGTGAGCTACTTTATGAGCTTCTTTAGGAAGGGTTTGATCATGAAATTCCCTTGCCTTTTCTGGATCAAGGCCAATATTAAACTGATCATGCCAACGAAAGTCAAACCTTGCCCGGCTCATGGCATCATCACGCAGTTGTGCACCCGGATGACCCTTAGCAAGATCAGCTGCATGAGCTGCAATTTTATAGGTAATGACCCCAGTTTTAACATCATCACGATTAGGGAGACCAAGATGTTCTTTGGGCGTAACGTAGCATAACATAGCGCATCCAAACCAGCCTATCATTGCCGCACCAATGCCGCTAGTAATGTGGTCATAGCCAGGAGCAATATCTGTTGTGAGTGGGCCAAGCGTATAAAAAGGTGCTTCGTGACATTCTTTTAACTGTTTATCCATGTTAATTTTAATTTTATTCATAGATACATGGCCAGGGCCTTCAATCATTACTTGAACACCTTTCGACCATGCAATTTTTGTAAGTTCTCCAAGCGTTTCAAGCTCCGCAAATTGAGCTTCATCATTAGCGTCAGCGATGCTGCCTGGTCGAAGGCCATCACCCAGAGAGAATGAAACGTCATAAGCTGCCATGATATCGCAAATATCTTCAAAGTGTTCATAAAGAAAACTTTCTTTATGATGAGCAAGACACCATTTCGCCATAATAGAACCACCGCGACTAACTATACCTGTGACACGCTTTGCAGTCATGGGAACGTAACGAAGCAAGACACCAGCATGGATGGTAAAATAATCAACACCCTGCTCTGCTTGTTCTATTAATGTATCACGATAAACTTCCCAAGTTAGATCTTCTGCAACACCGTCTACTTTTTCAAGAGCCTGATAAATAGGAACAGTGCCGATAGGAACTGGTGAGTTACGGATGATCCATTCTCTAGTATTATGAATGTTACGGCCAGTAGATAAGTCCATTACATTATCAGCACCCCAACGAGTTGCCCATACCATTTTATCAACTTCTTCTGCAACAGATGAAGTTATGGCCGAGTTACCAATATTTGCATTTATTTTTACTTGAAAATTACGACCAATGATCATTGGCTCTGCTTCAGGATGATTAATATTACGTGGAATTATTGCACGACCAAGAGCAATTTCACTTCTAACAAACTCTGGTGTGATCTGATCAGGAATATTAGCACCGAAACTTTCAGCATATTCATCGCGCTTATAATCATTACCCATTTCGGCACGAGACATATTTTCACGAATAGCGATAAATTCCATCTCTTTAGTAATCATACCGTTCTTGGCATACTGATATTGTGTTACGATTTCACCTGGTTTTGAACGCAAGGGATTATTTTTAACTGGAAATTCACTTGCAAGAAACTTGCCACTAGCGTTTCCATTATCTTCAGGTTTTATAACACGACCTTCATATTCCTCTACATCACCACGCTCAATAACCCATTTTTGTTTATCTCTTGCAAGGCCCGCGTCTATATCAGTTTTTATATTTTCATCAGTATAGGCTCCCGATGTATCATAAACTCTTAGATTTTTTTCCCCTGATGATGGATCCAGGGTAATAGAACGCATCGGCACTTGAATAGAGGCATCTGTTCCCTCCACATAAATTTTAGTTGAGGCCGGCAGTGGACCAGTTGTGACGGGCATTTTTTCAATTTTTGTTTCGACGTTCATAGCTAGGATCTCCATAATTTTTCATAGGAGACCCGGGAAGTAGCGGTAACGGTTTGAGAATTTTTACATTCCTTCCCTCCGCCGGTATAACCCGGATCAGGTTCTAAGGGTTACTATATTATTAGTATAGTATCTCAGTCTCAAGGACTCCCCTAGGAATTACAATTAGGGTAACCACTTTGTCTGCAAATACAAGCAAAATATATATTGAATATACTTTAAACATCACTGTATAAGTCTGACTATGGAATTAGAAATAGATGAACTTAGTAGTACGCTAGAGAAAGGGCAGAGATTACTTGGTTTTGATCTTGGGTCAAAGACAATTGGCATTGCTTTATCAGATGTCATGCTCATCGTAGCAACGCCTATGGAAACTATTCAAAGGACTAAGTTTACAATAGACGCTGAACGTATTCTCAACATAATTCATGAGCAGAATGTGGGTGGCATTATTCTTGGTCTTCCAAAAAATATGGACGGCTCAGAAGGTCCGCGCTGCCAATCAACCCGTCAATTTGCAAAAAATTTGGCCGAAAAAACAGATGTTGCTATTTGTTTTTGGGATGAACGACTTTCAACCATCGCCGTAACAAGGACATTGTTGGAAGCAGATGCAAGCAGAAAACGTCGAGGTGAATTAGTTGATAAAATGGCAGCATCATATATTTTACAGGGTGTTCTAGATAATTTATCTCAAAATTAGAAAATCTAATAATCACTTGCCCTGTGCCCTAATTACCTCTATATACTTGTTTTTCAGAACCTTAGAAAACCGTATAATTAAGGACTGAATATGTCAACATTCCAACCTTCGTTTCCGCATCAACATCTTCTTGGTATTGAAGGCCTTAAAGAGGCTGATATTTCACAGATTATTGATCTTGCAGATAAATATGTTGATCAAAACCGCCAAACAAATAAAAAAAAAGATCTACTTGAAGGCCTAACTCAAATTAATCTATTTTTTGAAAACTCAACAAGAACCCGAATGTCCTTTGAACTTGCTGGCAAGAGGCTTGGTGCCGACGTAATCAACATGTCAATGTCAACATCATCCATTAAAAAAGGCGAAACCCTTATCGACACCGCCTCAACGCTTAATGCAATGCGGCCTGACTTACTTGTAGTCCGCCATGGTTCAGCTGGCGCAGTGAAACTATTATCTCGTAAGGTTGATTGTGCAGTAATTAATGCCGGTGATGGCAAACATGAACACCCAACGCAAGCGTTGCTTGATGCATTGACTATCCGCAGACGCAAAGGACGCTTGGCAAGGTTAACAGTTGCAATATGCGGAGATGTTCTTCACAGCCGCGTTGCGCGGTCGAATATACACCTTCTTAATATTATGGGCGCGCGAGTGAGGTTAATTGGTCCCCCCACACTTATCCCAACAGGCGCTGAAAAACTTGGAACTGAAGTTTTTCACTGTATGGAAGAAGGCTTAAAAGGGTGTGATATCATAATGATGCTTCGATTACAGACAGAACGCATGCATGGCGGTTACTTTCCAAGTATTAGTGAATATTTTTCACTGTACGGACTGGATTATGAAAAGCTTGCTCATGCTAAGGACGATGCACTGATCCTGCACCCTGGACCAATGAACCGTGGCGTTGAAATTGATGCTAAAGTCGCAGATGATCTCACCCGCAGCGCCATTCAAGAACAGGTTGAAATGGGCGTTGCTGTAAGAATGGCCTGCCTAGACTTACTTACAAGGGAAAGAAGGGGAGTAAACTAATGAATGAGGTAACGCTCTATACAAATGCTCGACTTCTAGATCCAGAAAGTGGCCTGGATATCAAAGGAGAACTTCTGACAATAAATACAGAAATAGCTGCTTTAGGTATAAAGGTAGAGGCCCCTAAGAACGCAAAAATTATCGATTTAAAAGGCAATTGCCTATGCCCTGGGCTCATTGATATGCGTGTCTTTATAGGTATTCCAGGTGAAGACTATAAAGACACTATTAAAAATACTGGTGAAGCTGCGGCAGCCGGCGGTGTAACTACAGTATGCGTGCAACCAAATAGTGATCCCATTATTGATAGCATTCCACATATAGAATACCTTGCCATTCGTGCAAAAAATTCTCTTGTTAATTTTATAGCCATGCCTGCGGTGACAAAACAACTTGAAGGTAAGGAGATTTCAGAGATTGGACTTATGTCTAAAGCTGGACACAACGCCTTTACCGATTGTAGTAGCACAATAGAAAATGCAGCACTCATGAGCCGTATTTTTAAATATGCCTCGGCCTTTGACGCTTTAATTATCACTCATCTCGCTGAGCCAAACCTTTCTAAAAATGGGTGTATGAATGCAGGTGACTTAGCTACCAGACTTGGCCTACCAGGCATCCCAACTGCAGCTGAAACCATTGTTCTTGAACGTGATATGCGGCTTCTTAAATCTTCTAATTGTCGTTACCACGCCTCACAGATTACTTGTGCTGACAGTATTAAAGTTTTAAAAAATGCTAAAAGGGATGGATATAATGTTACGGCAGGTGTTGCGGTGCCTCACATATCACTCAATGAATATGCCATTGAAGATTATCGCACATTTACTAAGATTTCACCGCCCCTGCGCAGTGAAGATGATCGAGTTGCCGTGATAGAGGCCTTAAAAGATGGAACAATTGATGTCATTGTTAGTGGACATGATCCTGAAGACCCCGAAACTAAGCGGGTACCCTTCGAACAAGCAGAATCGGGCGTAATCGGACTTGAAACGTTGCTAAATATTTGCCTCGAAATATACCACAATGATAGCATAGACCTTTTGAGTATTCTTGCCAAAATGACATCAAACCCAGCCAAAATAATGGGGCTTAAAAGTGGGCGCCTTAAGATTGGCGCACCTGCAGATCTGTGTGTATTTGATTTAAACGTACCTTATAGAATTGAAGCAGAAAAAATGATTAGTATAACAAAGAACACATGTTTTGATGGGAGGCCTGTTCAGGGCCGTGTTGTACAAACCGTTGTTGGCGGCGAAAGTGTTTATGAATATGCTGGCTGATTATTCGACGATTTTGCTTCTCACTATTTTTGCCTGCGGGTATATAACTGGCTCTGTACCCTTTGGTCTAGTATTGCACCAAATTGCAGGGCTTGGTGATCTTCGCAAAATCGGGTCAGGTAATATTGGAGCAACAAACGTATTGCGCACAGGGAATAAATTCCTAGCCCTACTTACTTTGTTACTTGATATCGGAAAAGGGGCTGCAGCAGTTTTTATAGTCGAATATTTTTACCCCGGCCTTGGCCTATTTGCAGGTGCCGGAGCGTTTCTTGGCCATATCTATTCAATTTTTTTAAAACTTTCTGGTGGAAAGGGTGTTGCAACCTTCCTCGGAATACTAATAGCCCTATCCCCACTAACCGGTCTTTCATGCTGTATAGTCTGGATAATATCGGCATTTTTATTCAGAATATCCTCCCTCTCAGCAATTATCGCAGCTCTAGCTTCCCCCTTATTGGGATACTATTTTCTTGGTATTAAAATAACAATTCTTGCAACTATAATGTGCGCTCTAATAATATTTAAACATAAAGATAATATTCGACGGTTAATGGCCGGAACAGAACCTAAAATTGGAAATAAGTAATCTAAATAAATATTTTAGGATTAATATTATGCTAGAGCCATCATTAGTTATTATAAATAAGCTGATTACTGAATAAAACATAAAGGCAATTATAATTTAAAAGTTTAGTCCTACTGCAATGGCCATTTTTGAAATGATTCATTTAACAAAATTTGATGTATCCATAGAACTGACTATACTTTTAAATTACTAACTGATATGAAAAATATACCTAATTACTGTAAATATGGTATCTTTTTGTTAAAACATTGGGTAAAAGCCCCTGATGAAATTTTATATACGATGACACTATTGGTGAATAATAGATAATGAAAACCGTAATTGTTGAATCTCCGGCGAAAGCGAAAACGATAAATAAATATCTTGGCAAAGATTATAAAGTCCTTGCAAGCTTCGGGCACATTCGTGACCTCCCCTCGAAAAATGGATCAGTTGATCCCGAGAATGATTTTGCTATGAAATGGGAAGTCGACACCGATAGCAAGAAACGTATTAAAGACATTGCAGATAGCACAAAAGGATCTGAAGAGTTAATCCTAGCCACAGACCCTGACCGCGAGGGTGAAGCTATAGCTTGGCATGTTCTTGAAGTTCTTAAGGCGCGCAGTGGCGTTATGAAGGATGTTGCAGTTAAACGAGTAGTTTTTAGTGAAATCACTAAATCTGCTATTTTAAAAGCCATGGATGATCCACGAGATGTAGATGATGAAATGGTGGATGCTTATTTGGCGCGTCGCGCCCTAGATTATCTAGTAGGCTTTAATTTATCACCAGTCCTTTGGCGTAAATTACCTGGTTCTAAATCTGCAGGGCGCGTGCAATCTGTTGCACTTCGGCTAATTTGTGAACGCGAACTTGAAATTGAAAAGTTCAGATCAGAAGAGTATTGGACAATAGAAGCTAACCTTAAAAGCTCTACAGGGAAGCCATTCACCGCTAGATTAATAGTACTCGCTGACGAAAAACTTAAAAAATTCAGTTTAAATAATGAAACATTGGCAACTGCAGCGAAAATGGCGGTTGAAGGGTCTGAATTTACTGTTAAAAATGTGGAAAGCAAACCAACAAAGCGTCATCCCGCTGCACCATTTACTACGTCAACTATGCAACAGGAAGCATCGCGGAAACTAGGTTTTAATGCACAACGTACTATGAGAACTGCTCAAAAGCTTTACGAAGGTATTGAAATAGCTGGAGAGACCACTGGTTTAATTACATACATGCGTACCGATGGTGTAAATATTGCCGCAGAAGCCGTTACCAAAGCACGGACTTTGATCGGTGATAAGTACGGTGATGATTATGTTCCCACAAAGCCTAAGTTTTATAAAAACAAATCAAAAAATGCTCAAGAGGCACATGAAGCTGTCCGTCCAACCGACCTTTCTAGGTTGCCAGTATCCGTTGCAAATAGGCTTGATGAAGATCAGCGGCGCCTTTATGAGCTAATTTGGAAAAGAACTATTGCAAGCCAAATGGCTGAAGCTCGAATGGACCGCACTACGGCTGACATTTTGTCAGACGATGGAAAAATTTCACTCAGGGCAACAGGAATTGTTCAAGTATTTGATGGTTTTCTTACCCTTTATCAGGAAGGTCGTGACGATACTAAAGATGATGATGAAAAGCGCCTGCCTAAATTAACAAACGGGGAAAGTATCAATAAAGATACAATTATATCAAATCAACACTTTACCGAACCACCGCCACGTTTCGGTGAGGCGAGCCTCGTCAAAAAAATGGAAGAGCTTGGTATTGGTCGCCCATCCACTTATGCTTCTATCCTAACTGTACTTCGTGACCGAAATTATGTTGTAATGGACAAAAACCGTTTTGTACCTGAAGGTAAGGGACGGGTTGTAACATCATTTCTAGAAAACTATTTTAGTAAGTATGTTCAATATGACTTTACAGCAGATCTAGAAGCAGATTTAGATAAAGTATCCGATGGAAAAATCGCGTGGAAAGAAGTTCTTGCAAATTTTTGGAATGACTTTAGCAAATCAATTGAAGGAACTAAAGACCTTAGGGTCTCAGAAGTACTTGATGTTATAACCGATGCCCTCGCTCCTTTTATTTTTCCAGAACGCGATGACGATACAGATCCAAGAAGTTGCCCAAAATGTAAAGAAGGTGGATTAAGCGTAAAAACCGGAAAATTTGGAGCATTTATTGGCTGTGAAAACTATCCTACATGTAACTACACGCGTCAAATTCAAAATAGCGATGAAGCCGCAACAGAAGGTGATGGTCCAAAGACGCTAGGTATTGATCCAATCTCAAGTATGGAAGTAACTCTCAGAACTGGACGTTTTGGACCTTATATCCAGCTTGGAGAGCCTATAGAAAAAGAAAAACCAAAACGCTCTTCAATTCCAAAAGGTATGGATATTAATAGTATCGATTTTGAACGAGCGCTAAAACTTCTCGCACTTCCTCGAGATGTAGGTATTCACCCAGAAGATGGAAAAATTATTAAAGCTGCAATCGGTCGTTACGGACCCTATGTTTCTCATAATAGCGTCTTTGCTAGCCTTAAAGACCCGGAAGATGTTTTTAATATTGGAATTAATCATGCGGTAACATTACTTGGTGAAGCTCTCTCTAAACGTGGAAAGGCTGCTGAACCTATTAAGGACCTTGGTGAGCACCCTGACGGCGACGGAAGTATTCTTGTAATGGATGGCCGTTACGGCCCCTACGTGAAATATAAACGCATAAATGCCACAATACCAAAAGATAAAGACCCAAAAGAAATTACCTTGAAGGAAGCTTTAGAACTTATTAAGGAGCGAGCGTTAAAAGGTAAAAAAACTAAGGCTAAACCTAAAAAGAAAGCAAAAGCCAAAGCCAAAGCAAAACCAAAGGCTAAAGCTACAAAAACAGCAAAAGCCAAAGTCAAACCAAAGGCGTAAGCTAAATAAGTGATTGTATGATAAAAAAAATTGCACCATTTCCTGATGAAAAAAAAATACTTGAATTCATCAGGGAAAACCCTGGGCGTGCGTCCAAACGCGAAATTACTCGTGCTTTTCAAATAAAAGGCGAAGAAAAAATAAAACTTAAAAAAATACTTCGCAAGATGGCTCGCGACGGAAAACTTGAAAAAAGTACTAAGTCAAAACTTCACGCAGTGGGTGATCTTGCCGCGGTACTAGTTGTTGAAATAAATGGTATAGACCAGTTTGGTGACCTAACTGCAAAACCTTTAAACTGGGAATTACAGGAAGAACCACCTAAGATACTGATGTTTGCTCACGACAGGCGCAATAAACTCGTCATAGGTGACCAGGCTCTTGTGAGATTAACACCCAATCAAGATAAAGGTGAAGTTGGCTACGTCGCCAAAATAATTCGAAAGTTAGAACAAAAATCATCGCAAGTAATGGGCGTTTTTCATGCAGATAGTGATTATAACGCGTTCGTTGAACCTACTGACAAGAAAGACCGCAACAAATATCTAATAGATAAAAACGCTTGGAACGGCGCCAAGGATGGCACCTTAGTTCTAATAAGCATGAGCCAAGAACCACAAAAATCTCGACAAGTTAAAACCAGAAGTGCCAAGGTTCTAAAGTGTTTTGGTTCGGTTACCGATCCAAAATCCATTAGCCTCATTGCCATTATTTCTCAAGGAATTGCTATAGATTTTCCTGATGAAGTTTTGAGAGAAACTGAGAAATCTGAAGAACCGGTCCTAGGAAAAAGGCATGATCTTCGTAATATACCTCTCGTAACTATCGACCCATCTGATGCAAGAGACCATGATGATGCTATCTGGGCAGAAATGGACCCTGATCCAAAAAATTCTGGGGGGTGTCATATTATTATTGCCATCGCAGATGTGGCCCACTATGTAAACCCAACTTCTTCGCTTGATAAAGAAGCCAAGAAAAGAGGGAACTCAACATATTTTCCTGATCGGGTCATACCGATGTTACCAGAAATTTTATCAAACGGGCTTTGTTCCCTTCATGAGGGTAAAGACCGTTACACAATGGCAGTGCACATCTGGTTTGATAATCGGGGAAAGAAAATACGTCATAAATTTGTGCGTGCCCTAATGAGTAGTCACGCAAGCCTTTCATATGAAGAATTTCAAACTGCCCAGAATGGAAAACCTTCAAAACGGGTTTTGCCTATCATGGACAGTGTTGTATTTCCTTTGTATCAGGCATACAAAATTTTAACTAAAGGTCGTATTCACCGCGAACCCCTAGAACTAAATGTCCCAGAAAAGAAAATTATCCTAAATAAAAAGGGAGAAGTTTCTTCAATACTTAACCGCGAAAGTTTACCTGCTCATAAGTTAGTCGAGGAGTTTATGATACAGGCTAATGTTGCCGCTGCAGAGGAACTAGAAAAAAAACAGTCACAGTGCATGTACCGCATTCATGAACAACCAAGTTTTGATAAGCTTGAAACCCTGAGGCAATTTATGGAGAGTATTGATATCAAATTCGCCAAAGGACAAGTGGTAAAACCAAAATTATTTAATAATCTTATCAGAAAAGTAAAAGGGACACCGCATGAGAATGTTATTAGTACAATAGTTCTCCGTACCCAAATGCAGGCTAAATACAGTGTTGAGAACTATGGCCATTTTGGTCTCTCATTATCAAAATATGCTCACTTTACCTCACCAATCCGTCGCTATGCGGATGTGATAGTCCACCGCGCTCTCATCAAAGCGCTAAAATTAGGCGATGATGGATTAAATAAAAATGATACAGAAACCTTATTCGAAACAGCAGAACATATTAGTACCACGGAACGAAACTCAATGATCGCTGAACGCAATAGTACAGAACGCTATATAGCCCATTACATGAGCACAAAAATAGATGAAGAATTTAATGGTAAGATTAATGGGGTTGTCCGCGCGGGATTATTTATAAGCCTTACTGACACTGGTGGTGAAGGGTTTGTTCCTATATCATCACTAGTTGGTGATTACTTTCATCACGATAAGGATCATCAATTACTAAAAGGCGAAAATAGTGGTATCACTTTTCAATTAGGAGATACTGTAACAGTGAAGCTCCGAGAAGCGAATCCAATTTCAGGCGGACTAATATTTCAGGTGATTAATGAAAAACTGATGACGTTCAAGCTTCGTAAATCAAGCGGAAAAAATAGTCGACGACCAAGAAATTGGAAAAGAAAGTAAATAACTAAAAATTCACTGAGTTTTACTTGACTTCACATATAATCCATGTATTTTCCGCTCACGCAATTCATGTAATTTTAAAACGGAGGCTAGCAATGGCCAAACCATCAAGTGTAAAAATAAAGCTAGTTAGTACAGCTGACACAGGCTTTTATTATGTAACTAAGAAAAACCCGCGCAACATTACAGAAAAAATGGTAATGCGTAAATATGATCCTGTTGTGCGTAAACACGTAGATTTTAAAGAAGCAAAAATTAAATAACTATTTACTTATAAAGTACTTAATTTTAAAGAAAGAATGGCTGCTTTTTCAAGCGGCCTTTTTTTATGACTTATTACTTATTACTTATTACTTACCTTCCTTAAAATATAATTTGATTTATTGCATCCCCCTCAATTTGAACTGATAAATCTAATTAATATCTTTAGATAATTTTTTTTATGATGAAAAATATCTTTAAATTTCCTTAAATGATATACTAGTTTAATAATTAAGCTTAAATAAGAAGAAATATATATGGATCATCAAAGGGCCGAAATCATAGCCATAAACAGTCTTTCTTTTATTGCTGCCGACGAGATAATACTCGCAAGTTATCTTAATTTAAGTGGCACAGACCTGAACCAAGTAAAAGATAATTTATCAAACCCAGAGACTATGGAGGGAATTTTAGCTAGTGTCTTAGATTACCTTTTACAAAATGAGAAGTGTCTTATAAAATTTTCGAATACTCATCAACTTGATCCTACCGAAATAAGAGCTGCTCGGCACTGTTTTCCAGGAGCAATTCACGATTAATTATGGTGAGTGATTTAGAAAATATTAACCCAGGTTTTTGTAGGGATTGCCTCATTGAGTTAAACATTAAAACTCAATTAATAAGATGCTCAAACTGTTCTAGTCCGCGTCTTCTAAGACATTCTGAAATTCATAAATTATCAATAGCTCATATTGATTGTGATGCTTTTTATGCAAGTGTAGAAAAGAGAGATAATCCAGAACTTGAAGCAAAACCCTTAATTATCGGCGGAGGTAGGCGCGGTGTAGTATCAACCTGCTGCTATATAGCAAGAACATATGGTGTTTATTCTGCAATGCCTATGTTTAAGGCCAATGAACTTTGCCCAGAGGCGATTATTCTAGCCCCAAATATCAAAAAATATTTATCGGTTAGTAAAGACATAAAAAAAATATTTGATGAACTCACACCAGTTGTTGAACCACTTTCAATTGACGAAGCGTTCCTCGACCTAAGCGGTACTGAAAAACTTCATGGTATGTCACCAGCAAAAGTTCTTAACAAAGCAACTAAACGTATTGAGCATGAAATTGGCATCACAGCCTCAATTGGGCTCAGTTATAATAAATTTCTAGCAAAGTTAGCCTCAGATTTAAATAAACCAAATGGATTTTCAGTTATAGGCAAAAAGGAGGCTAAAAGGTTTCTTTCAACGCAGCCTATAACTAAAATATGGGGCGTAGGAAAAGTCCTTAATAAAAAAATGGGTCGGGGAGGCATAACCCAAATAGGTCAATTGCAAAAAATGGACCTGAATAAACTAGTTAGGGACTATGGAATTATGGGAGAGCGTCTTTACTATTTTTCTAGGGGGGACGATAGGCGCAGCGTGATCCCAATACAAAAAGTAAAAAGTGTATCTAACGAAACTACGCTGGATGGAGATATTGCCAATTATAAAGCTCTTAAAAAACATCTTTGGCAACTCTGTGAAAAATTATCGGCTCGACTTAAACAAAAACACCTTTCTGCAAAAACGGTTACGCTCAAACTCAAAACATCTAATTTTAGATCTATAAGCCGCTCAGTTTCCATAAGTAGTCCAACACAAATGGCAGAAATTCTTTATACGCAAGGTAAGTTTTTACTAAAACCTGAATGTAGTGGCCTTAAATATAGACTAATTGGCATAGGAGTTTCTAAGTTTTCTAATGACCAGGATGCTGATATACCAGATTTAATCGATCCCGTTATGGATAATAAGATCAAAACAGAAAAAGCTATGGATAGAATTCGTGATCGTTTTGGGTCACATATAATCAATAAAGGACGAACACTTACCTGATATAAAAATAATTTTACTAAACGATAACGAATTAAAATTAGTTTGTTATAGGGTTAAAATTAATATCGTATTAGCTAACTCAATAAACTTTTATTATGAATTAAAAAAGAGTATCCTTTCTTGAGTTATATTATGTAAAGATGGAAAAAGAATATGAGTAATACACCAAAAGAAACCATAGAAAAACTGGGTATAATTCTACCGACCCCTGGGGCACCAGTCGCTAACTATGTAACTTACGTAAAAACTGGGAACCTTATTTCCATATCGGGTCAACTCCCTCTTGATATTGATGGTAAGCTGCCTTACCTAGGTAAAGTTGGACAAGAGGTATCAGCAGAAGATGCTAATAAAGCAGCTCGCCTCTGTGCCATTAATATCATTGCTCAATTAAACGCGGCGCTTGATGGCGACCTTGACAGGGTAGTTCGCATTGTAAAACTCGGAGCATTTGTTAATTGTATAGATAGTTTCCCAGGTCAGCCAGCCGTTGTGAATGGTGCTTCTGATTTAATGGTCGAAATATTCGGCAATAAAGGCAAGCACTCCCGTTCAGCAGTCGGTACTAATGCACTACCCCTTAACGTACCAGTAGAAATCGATGCTCTAATCGAGGTTTCTTGAATGTATTTTTTTTATGCCACATGATTGGTTAGAAGCATACCCATATGCACACAGGGGGCTTCATGGTCCGCGAACTGGGCATGTTGAAAATAGCCTATCCGCGTTTAAAGAAGCAGTAGACCAAGGATTTGGTTTTGAGCTTGATGTGCTCTTGAGTAGCGATAATATAGCAGTTGTTATACATGACCATAACCTTAGCCCCCTGACCACACAAAAGGGAGAGGTTATCAATTATAAGGCTAAAGAACTTTCAAGAATACAACTTGTAGGTTCCACCGAGACTATACCCACATTAAAAGAAGTCCTTAACCAAACCAACGGTCGACAGCCCATTCTTATTGAAATTAAAGGTGATCAGGGCCAATACAATGAAATTTCAAGAGCCGTTTGGAAAGATATTGAGAATTATAAAGGCGATGTGGCTGTAATGTCTTTTTATCCTGAAATTATCAAATATTTTAGAAATAATCATCCAAGTGTTACCTGTGGTCTAGTTGCTACATCACTCAATGATGGCAACCTTCCGTCAACGTATTTCGACCCATCGCATCAAAAAAAAGTCATAAAAGAATTAGAAACAGACTTTATTGCCTATGATATACGTGCACTTCCAAACATAGTAACAAAATATTGTTGCTTAAATAATATTCCTGTACTGACTTGGACTGTTTGTAATTGTAACGATCAAGATAAAGCATATAAAAATTCAGATAACATTATCTTTGAGCACCATTAGCATTATGAGAACACGAATAATTGAAAACATCAGTGATATAGCAGCCGATACTTGGAATGCCTGTGCAACGCATGACGCTGAAGGTTTAAACCCCTTCTGCTCGCACGGATTTTTGTATGCTCTTGAGAAAAGTGGATGTGCAACAGCAAAAACAGGTTGGTTAGCACAACACATTATCTTAGAAGATAAAGATGGCGCTCTATTAGGAGCTACACCTCTGTATTTAAAAAGTCATTCTCTAGGTGAATATGTTTTTGACCAAGGATGGGCTAATGCTTACGAACAGGCTGGAGGAAATTATTACCCTAAATTACAATCATCTATTCCTTTTAGCCCAGTAACAAGTCCTCGTTTACTATCATCTAATCCCGCTTACAAAGAATTAATGCTAAAAGCTGCTATCAATTTGGCTAAAAAATTAAGTGTTTCATCTCTTCATTTTACATTTCTTGAACAGGATGATGTGAAAGTAATGAAATCTCACCATCTATTAAAACGAAATGATCAACAGTATCATTGGATCAATAATAACTATGGTTCATTCACAGAATTTTTAGAAGCTCTCTCGTCGCGAAAGCGTAAAAACATTCTTAAGGAACGTGCTTGTTTTATTCAAGATGGTATCGAGATTGAATGGGTTCAAGCTTCGGAAATAACTGAAGATTGTTGGGATCACTATTTTGAATTTTATCTTAATACCGCTCAAAAAAAATGGGGTAGAGCCTACTTAAATCGGGAATTTTTTTCACTTTTAAGCGAAAATATTCCTGATAATCTATTATTAGTGATGGCAAAACGAAATGGACGATATATTGCTGGAGCGCTCAACCTAATTGGAGACCATATTTTATACGGTCGTTATTGGGGTGCAAAAGAACATCATAAATTTCTACATTTTGAAATTTGTTATTATCAAGCTATTGAGTTTGCTATTAAAAACAAACTAACAAAAGTTGAGGCAGGTGCACAGGGTGATCATAAACTCTCGCGTGGATACATACCTACGGCAACAAATAGTATGCACTGGATAGAAAATCCGTCTTTTAGAAATGCTATAGAAAATTATCTAGATCAGGAAAGAACAATTATTGGAAAAGATATGGAATATTTAAATAAGCTGACACCGTTTAAGAACAGTAAAAAATAAATTTTTTACCGTTCTTAAATAACTCTAAGACTATTTATAAAAAATACTATTTGGTAAGTTCTTTTTCTTTTTTCTTACCTTTTGATTTTACCTTAGACTTTGAATAAACCTTTCCAGGCTCAATATTAATGGTCAACTTCTTACCTTTACAGCCTATTTTGACTTCCCCGCCTTCGACAAGGCGCCCAAACAATAATTCATCGGCAAGTGGTCTTTTAATTTCCTCTTGAATAACACGCTTAAGAGGACGAGCACCAAAATGCTTATCATACCCTTTAGCAGCAATAAATGCTTTAGCTTCAGGAGATAATTTAAGATGAACTTTCCTATCTTCAAGTTGCATTTCTAACTCTAAAATGAACTTCTCAACAACCTTTTCTATAACACTAGGTGGTAAAGAAGAAAATGGAACAATAGCATCAAGCCGATTTCTAAATTCGGGTGCAAATAATTTTTTTATAGCCTCACCGTCCGCACCCGATTGATCAGATTTACCAAAACCAATCGACGACTTACTAAGTTCTGCAGCACCCGCATTGGTCGTCATGATCAAAACAACATTCCGAAAATCAATCTTTTTACCATTGCTGTCTGTCAACGTACCGTGATCCATTACCTGCAAAAGAATATTATAGATATCCTGGTGAGCTTTTTCAATTTCGTCAAGTAGCAGGACGCAGTGTGGAGTTCTATCTATAGCATCAGTAAGTAATCCCCCTTGATCAAACCCTACATAGCCGGGAGGAGCCCCAATAAGGCGTGAAACTGTATGACGTTCCATATATTCAGACATATCAAAACGCTCTATTTCAACGCCAAGATGACTAGCAAGTTGTTTAGCAACCTCAGTTTTTCCGACCCCTGTAGGTCCACTAAACAGATAACATCCGATGGGCTTATCTTCCTCACAAAGCCCCGCGCGCGATAACTTGATTGCATCTGAAAGCACTTGGATTGCACTATCCTGACCAAATACTACTCGATTAAGGTCCTTAGCAAGAGTTTTAAGAACGCTTTTGTCATCTTTTGATACACTTTTGGCAGGAATACGAGCCATTTTAGAGACTACATTTTCAACATCTTCTACAGTTATATTTTTCTTACGTTTTGCCTCAGGAAGTAACATTTGTGACGCACCAACTTCGTCAATTACATCTATAGCTTTATCAGGAAGTTTACGTTCATTAATATGCCTTACGGAAAGATCAACCGCCGCCTCAATAACCTCAGTACTATATTTGACATTATGGTGCTCTTCAAAATATTTTTTAATACCTTTAAGTATCTCTATAGTTTCTTGAGCAGTTGGTTCAACTACGTCAATTTTTTGAAAACGTCGAAGAAGTGCACGATCTTTTTCTATATAAGACCTATATTCTTTATAAGTAGTAGAGCCAATACAACGTAAAGCACCTTTCGAAAGTGCTGGCTTAAGCAGATTAGATGCATCCATAGCACCACCTCCTGTGGCACCCGCACCGATAATAGTATGAATTTCATCAATAAAAAGAATTGAGCCATCCATATCTTCAATTTCTTTAATTACACCCTTGATCCGTTCTTCAAAATCCCCGCGGAACCGAGTTCCAGCGAGTAGAGTTCCCATTTCAAGGCAGTAGATTATAGCATTGTGAAGTACTTCGGGTACTTCTTTTTTTTCGATGCGTAGAGCCAGCCCCTCTGCTATCGCAGTTTTTCCAACACCAGGATCACCAACATAAAGAGGATTATTTTTTGACCTACGACATAAAATTTGAATGGTTCTTTCAACTTCAGAAATCCGACCAATTAGCGGATCAATTTTTCCTGCTCGCGCTTTTTCATTTAGGTTTACACAATATTTTTCCAAGGCAGTTTTTGCGTCCCCATCAATACCTTCATTACCCTCTAAATCATCATCCAGGGTGTTCTCTTCATCATTTTCGTTTAATTTGGAGAAGCCGTGAGAAATATAATTAATTACATCAAGACGGGAGACCTCATGTTGTTGAAGATAAAAGACTGCAAAACTCTCGCGCTCTGAAAACAAAGCCACTAAAACATTGCCCCCATTCACGTCATCTCTTCCACTACTTTGCACGTGTAAGATAGAACGCTGAATGACCCTCTGAAAACCTGCCGTAGGCGTTGCATCAAGATTTGTTTCTTCGGTAATGTTTTTAAGTTCCTGATCAAGGTAGGCCTTCAGTTCCGCTCTAAGTTTCGAAATATTAACCTCACAGGCTCTAAGAACGGTAACTGCGTCCTGATCATCCAGAAGTCCTAATAGAAGATGTTCTAATGTAGCGAATTCGTGTTTTCGTGAGTTAGCCTCAGCTACACTTCGGTGAAGTGTATGTTCCAAATTTGGTGAAAATGTAGGCACTGATATCTCCTTTAACTCAATCTTTTTCAATAGTACATTGCAGAGGATGCGCGTGTGTTTTAGCGTATTCAACAACCTGCTGTACTTTACTTTCAGCAACCTCAAAACTAAAAATACCACAGACCCCAAAACCCTTTTGATGTACTTGGAGCATTATTGTTAAGGCTTGCGGTTCTGGAATTTTAAAAAATTTCTGCAAAACATGAACAACAAAATCCATCGGCGTATAATCATCATTAATCATGAGTACTTTATACATCGATGGTTTTTTAGTTTTGGGTTTGCTCTTGGTTATTACGGAGCCTTCTAGATCACCCTCATTATTATTGTCTTGTTTGCTCATTTTAATACCGTTTATTTTTATTACCATATTTACTTTAGATAAAATATTTATTTGATTTTTAAAGAGGTAAAGTAAAATAAATATTTATATTTAATTAATATACCATAATTTATAAATTTTAAAAATATAGGATTTATTATCTGCTATTAAAAATAAATCAAATACTACCAGATATTTCATTCTTTAAATTTGAATAATAGATAGTAAATTTTCTCATTCACCATCTAATATCAAGTCCAAAAATTTATTTTTTCATTAACAAATCTTTAGCCTGATTCAACTGAGTTGCAAAATATTCTGAACCACCTTGATCTGGATGAATTTTCTTCATTAGCCGATGATGAGAGGCTTTAATTTCTGTATCATTTGGTTTACCATTAAGCTCAAGTATTTCTAATGCCTGTTCACGGCTCATAGTATTTTTAGCTGTTCCTGGCACTTGAGAACCCTCTGCCTTTGCCTGAAGAAAGGCCCAAAGTGATCCTTGCCATGAGAGTACAGCCGCTGTACCAAGTACCCCAGCTACAGCAATATTACCTTTAACAAGAATAACAAAAGCTGATATGCCCAAGACAATCGCAAGAACTTTTCGGAATATGTCATTAAAGTTTTCAGGTTTTCTACTGAGATATTTTGAAACAGCAAAATAGAGGATTACAGCCCCTATTAGTAATATAATATATTGCATTTAAGTATTAACTCCTCGCGATTATTTTTAAGCTCGTTCTTCCTGCCATCCAGGAAAATTCAACTCACTCATCAAACGTCGTATTTCCTGTCTCGCAGCAATCTGTGACATGGTTATTTTCTGCTCAGTATTACGAATATCGACAAGTGTTAGTCCTTTAGGAAAAAGTTCACGGTAGATAACGCGTTCACCAAGACCTTGAATATACCTAAAAGAAATTCGTTTTTGAAGCTCTTTAAGTGCCTCATTAACCCTGCGTTTATTTAACGCATCAAGAGACGAGGTCCTATTACGCATCACAACCCAGTCAATAGTGCCATGATCTCTAATTGCCCTATACTTACGTGCATCCCAGACCATTTCGCTGTATAGGCTCAACCTATTAACTTTAAATGTATCCGCATCAACTGTTGCTAATAAATCTAGGTCTAAAAAACTATCGTTAATTGGCGTAACTAATGTATCAGCATAACTATGAGCTAGACGCGATAGGTTTGAATCACTCCCCGGACAGTCAATAAGAATAAAATCTGAGCAAGGGGTCAATCTATCCATTAACTTTGAAAAGTTAATGGTATCTTCCTCCATCATGTTCTCAAGATCACCGGTTGTGGAACGAGTGAGTGTATAGGCCTCCGCAAGCGTTAGTTTTATTTCATGTTTATTTGCATAATTTAACCGATTTTCAAGGTAGCGCACTAGTGACTTCTGTCTACCGTCTAGGTCAATGACAGAAACGCTAAAATTTCTTTTCATTAAGCTGACAATTATGTGCATTGCTGTGGTGGATTTACCTGAGCCACCCTTTTCATTTCCAACAACAATAATATGCGCCTTATTATTATTTTTTGGCATTTTCCTGGGCTTTCTATTAATCTATTATTTTTTAGAACTAAGATTTTAAAAAACTTAAAGTCTAGCAATTGAAGGTTTACTCTATTACTATTAAACTACAACACAACTTACCCTTTTAGGATATCTATGGCTAGTAACATACGACCAGGATCTAAATTTTTTGGAAAAAACGTATTTATTGCAATCCTTTTGTTAATAACAATTATATTTTTGCCCGTCTTTATCTCTTTTTATACCGTCACTCAAAGCCAAAAAAGTTTCTCTACAGTGTCACTAGTCAGCCACTTAAAGGTTGCCGAGGGTGAAAACATTACAAAAACATTTGCAGCCTATGGTTATAACCTTGCTAAAATTAAAAGAGGGGAAGCTGATGTCCCTAACTTATTTTTAGAGCAATTACCTCGCGAACTGACTACTTTAAAAAATAATAAAACAAAAAAAGATCTATTTATTTCCTCATTACTTCCACCGATATTAAAAGTTAACGAATATATTCGCTACGAACGTAAACGGCTCCTAAAAATAATAAAATCTATCGAGATAAATGGAGATACCTCGCTTGACGAACTTTTTTGGCTTAGGCGTAAAATGCTTCGTTACCGTATGGAAGAATTCAATATTGACGAACTTCATAGTCGTATGAATATTATTCCAGTATCTCTTGCACTAACCCAGTCAGCTATTGAAACCGGCTGGGGTACCTCAAGGTTCGCACAGGATGGTAATGCGTTATTTGGCCAGTGGACTTGGAATGATGCAAGTGGAATTGTACCCCTTGGACGTGAAGTCGGTGCAACGCACAGTATAAAAAGATTTAATGATTTGATAAGTGCAGTCGAGGGATATTCACTGAATTTGAATACTCATAGTGCTTACCAAGATTTTAGAACGGAACGTGCCAAGTTTTCTCGCGATAAAATTATTGTAGTAGACAAAGATTTGTTATTCACACTTCTTTATTACTCCGAGCTTGGTTTTGCATATATAGACAGTCTAACTAATATTATAGGGGCAAATAATTTACGAAGTTTTGATAACGTTAAACTGCAGAAAACCGCTTATCAAAAGCTTAAATTAAGCCCAATTCCTTGAGCTCCTTACGAAGCTCGAGTGGGATATTTTCTAATTTTTCACCTCTTACTAAATCTACTGGAGCTACGCTATTTTCTAGATAACGCCACCCTTGAAAGGCACGTCTTGGTTGAGGTTCGGTGAGGAAAATTTTTTTATCTAGTTTTATCATGCACTTAGTTCCACTTTGGGTATTAACGTCATCTAGTGAAATAATATACTGTCTTGCAAGAATAAAACCTTTAATTACCCAGTAAAGAGAACCGCCATCTAGAACCTCATCATAACGGCGAGGCTTTGATCTGGTTATATGAAAATTATAATTTAAACCTTTATTTCGCACGTCCGCTTCACGTATTTCCATCAAGTGCTCTACGCTTTCTACTCCAACGCACAATTTAATAATATTTACACTCATTAATTAAATCAACACCTGAGAGGCAAGGCCAAGGAAGGCAAAAAAACCAATAACATCAGTAATCGTCGTAACAAAAATGCTACTGGCAAGGGCTGGATCAATTTTTACCTTATCTAATGTTATTGGAATAAGAATACCAGCTAGACCAGCCATTATCATATTAACAATCATCGCAACACCCATTACTAGACCAAGCAAAGTATTATCAAACCACACCCAAGACAGTCCACCTATTAAAATAGCAATAATAACTCCATTTAGAAGTGCAATAGAAAATTCGCGAAAAATAATTCTTTTCATATTAGTTGCCGTCAATTCTCGGGTGGCAATAGCGCGTACAGTCACTGTCATTGTTTGAGTGCCGGCGTTTCCGCCCATTGAGGCAACAATTGGCATCAAGACAGCAAGCGCCACCATTTGGTTAATTGTTGCATCAAACATTGCAATAACCATCGATGCTAGAATAGCTGTACCTAAATTAACAATAAGCCAGGTCATTCGATTTTTGGAAGCTACAAAGACACTTTCTGTAATATCTGTTTCCTGAATACCGGACATCAACATCAAATCTTCTTCAGCTTCTTCCTCGATGACATCAACAACATCATCAAATGTAATCACACCAATAAGCCGCCCTCCATCGTCAACAACTCCCATGGAGGTCAGGTCATATTGGCGAAATAAATAAGCAACTTCTTCTTGGTCTGTATCAACCCTCACCAAGGTTGGTTCTTTTTCCATGATTTCACTAATTTTTTTATCACGGTCACTACGGACAATTTTATTGAGTGCTGCAGTACCGATTGGGTGATGCATCGGATCCACAATAAACACTTCATAAAATTCATCCGGCAAATTTTCTTCAATTAGAAAATAATCTATAACAGCCCCAACTGTCCATAGCCCTGGCACAGAAACTAAGTTTTTTTGTAATAAACGGCCGGCACTATCTTCAGGATAAGAGAGCCCTTCCTTGACAATAAGCCTATCTTTATCTGGTAAAGCATCAATAATCTTACGTTGCTCATTCTCATCCATATCTTCAAGAACATGAACGGCATCATCACTTTCCATTTGTGAAACTGCTCGTGCAACATCCTTGTCATCCATTTCAGTAATTACATCATCAAGGGTACTATCATCCAGTTCAGAAAGAACATCCGGTTCCATACGTGAACCAATCAATGAGGTTAATAATTTACGATGATTATCGTTAAGTTGCTCAAACACGTCAGCTATATCTGCGCTATGTAAAGGCCTAAGGAGAAAATCAACTTGCTCTTTATTGAGTTGATCAAGGGCGCAGACTATCTCTTCTACCAGTTTTGGTGATACTGGAAGAACATCATTCAAATGGGGATCGCTCAGAGGCGTGCTGTTTTCGTTATTTACAGTCATTAATTTCACCTTACCAATTAATTTTATCCTCTTAAAATCATTTAAGGTCAAGAACTTATATCAATATGTTCGATAAATTATATATATGGGCTTCCAATAATCTTTAGGATGAATTAAGTTTTATTATAATTTAATCAAAATTAAGAAAGTAATATTCAGTGCAATCATTTATTCCCCCTAAAAGAACCCTTATGGGCCCAGGTCCTTCTGATGTTTCACCACGTATTCTTGAGGCAATGGCTCGACCTACTATTGGCCACCTTGATCCCGCCTTTCAGGTACTAATGGATGAAATTAAAGAGCTGCTAAGATATGTCTTTAGAACTGAAAACAAATTAACCTTTCCAGTATCAGCTCCCGGTTCAGCAGGTATGGAAACCTGCTTTGCCAATCTTGTAGAAAAAGGTGATAAGGTTATTGTCTGTGTTAATGGGGTCTTTGGAAATCGTATGGTTGAAAATGTTATGCGTTGCGGCGGCGAAGCAATAGTTATCCAAGATGAGTGGGGTACACCAGTTTCTATTAATAAACTAGAAGAAGAACTTAAAGCCAATCCAGATGCTAAAATTGTAGCCTTTGTAGCCGCTGAAACATCAACTGGTGTAGCCTCCGATACAAAAGCCCTTTGTGCTCTTGCTGAAGACTACAACTGTATTAATATTGTTGATGCTGTGACTTCACTTGCTGGTATAGAACTTGATGTCGATGGCTGGGGTATTGATGCCATTTATTCTGGATCACAAAAATGCTTATCATGTCCGCCAGGAATATCACCTGTAAGTTTTAGTGAACGTGCAGTAAAAATAATAAAAGACCGTCAAACACCAGTCCAGAGCTGGTTTATGGACCTAAATTTGGTTATGGGGTACTGGGATGATACAGGCGGAAGGTCATATCACCATACAGCCCCTGTGAATGCTATGTATGCCCTTCATGAAAGTCTACTTGTAGTTAAAGAAGAAGGACTTGAAAATTCATGGAAGCGCCACGCCGACCTTTCACAAAAATTACGTGATGGTTTTGCTGAAATGGGCATTAGTTATTTGGTAGACAAAAAACACGCACTCCCACAACTAAATACCATCATAATCCCAGACCACATCACAGATGAAGCTGCTATAAGGACCAGACTTCTTAACGAGCATAATCTGGAAATAGGTGCTGGTCTTGGCGCACTAGCAGGTAAAGTATGGCGTGTCGGCTTGATGGGTCATGCCGCATCACAAGAAAATGTTGATAAGTGTCTAAAAGCTTTTAAGGCAGTTATGAACTAGTACCAAAACAAACTAAGTTTTTTTATACATGTTACTAGACCCTTACTTATACATCCTATTATGAAAAAAATAATAGGATGTATAAGTATATAATAAATAATTTTTTCTTATTTTTTCACTTAAAAACATTACAAGAAGTATCCCTGCTGAGAAGAATTAATTTAGATATTTTTATAAATTTTATTGAATATCGGCTGCAGCAGCGTCAACTCTTCGCCAAAGTGCAATTGTATTTTCACTCCAAATTTTAGAAATATCCTCTTCAGAATAGCCTCTTGAGATGAGCTCTGCCGTTACATTCATAGTTTCCGAGGCATCGTTCCATCCTTCAATACCGCCCCCACCATCAAAATCAGATACGATACCGACATGCTCAACCCCTATAAGGTTCACAGCATAGTCAATATGATCAACGAAATCTTTTACCGTTGCCGCTGGATACTTTTTATCAATTATATCCATAGCTGCAACATATATAGGATCACTGTTATGTTTGGAACTATCCCATTCTTTGTCACCAGCAGCAAGAGCAGCAGCATTTCGTATAATGGAAATTTCTGATTCTTTGTCAGGGTAGAACTTAACGAAACTATTAAGACCAACAATTTGTACAACTCCACCTGCAGCGCCAATAGCCATGAGTTGCTCATCATTTAGGTTTCTAGAATGTTTGGCAAGTTCCCATACACCCGAGTGTGATGCTATCACGGGCGCTTTTGAATACTTTGTTGCTTGCATCATACATTTGATTGATACGTGTGAAATATCTACCATCATCCCAACACGGTTCATTTCATCAATCACCTGATAACCAAAATTACTAACACCGCCATGCTCTTCCTCAACATCACCAAGACGCGCAAGTGGCCCCGAGCTATCACAAATATCGTTGTGACCGTTATGGGCAAGCGTCATATAACGTGCACCCATATTATAAAACTCTTCAAGTCGAGATAATTCCTTACCAATTACATAGCCATTTTCAATACCTATCATTGCAACTTTACGTCCACTAGCGGCTATTGCTTCAAATTCATCAGGGGTGTTAGCTAAGCCAATACGATCGGGATAATGTTCCGTCATTCTATGGATAGCACTAAACTTGCGCCGGGCTTTTTCTTCAGCAAGAGCATATCCGTCAGGCGTTCTTTCGGTTTGTCCCACATAAACAATAAAGAACGCACTATCAAGTCCACCCACTTCCATTTTACCTAAATCTACTTGTTGGGGAGTATCAGTTCCAGGATCATAAATAGGATCAAATGTCATATCCTCGTGGATGTCAACGTGGGTATCTAGCGTTATAACACGCTCATGGATTGCCTGAATACTCATATCTTCTTGCAAATTTGCTGAAGTATTTCCACTTTGATCACCACAACCAGCAATAGTAAGCGCAGCTATTGAAACCATTCCCAGTTTTAGCTTTAAATTGAACATATTATCTCCCCTTAAAAAAAATAGTATTAGTTTACCACACATATCAAAGAATAAATTACAAGCCAACGCAACAACAAAAATATTTAATCGTTAATTAATGACGAAAAAAAACAAATTATTAGACCAATTTTTATTAAATAACTCTGCATTATCTCTCCTTTTAGTTGGACTATAATATGAATTCCTTTTTAGTTTTGAATGTATCACAGGATAAGACCCCTCGATGGTTAAAATCGAAGGAATTACAATAAGTTAACTAAAAGTATTGGTGCGGCCGAGAAGACTCGAACTTCCACGGGCCAAAGCCCACAGCGACCTCAACGCTGCGCGTCTACCAATTCCGCCACGGCCGCATTTTCGTAGTTTGGTAAAACAGTTCTGGTGAGATATCAAATGAAGCCACCAAACGCAACAGAAATAAAAAAAAACTCTTTTTTTAAACTAAGTATCTATCTGCATTAAACAAGCTAAAATATGGTAATGAAGATTGAAACATCTAAAACTATTATTTAGATAATTATATTTAGTCTAATATTCGCCATAACCTTTATTAGGGTATTTGAAGAAACTACAGCCCATAGGCTAAACCATTCAAAACCTGTTAAGGTTTCCTGAACTTAGGATCATTCTAATCATAAATAACAGTATTTTTAACTGTAAAGTTAACTAATTCTTATATTTTTATAAAACCTTTCTACTTCCCAATTGAGTAATAAAAATATATTAATAAGTTGAACGTATAATATTTTTTTAGAAAAATTAATAAAGACACTAATTATATGACCTCACCAAAAGTTGCATTAAAGTTCAGTAAGGGATTGACTAACTACGAAGATGCCATTTGCTTAATGGAAAAACGTGTTGAAGAAATTCGGGCAGGTGTAGCCGATGAACTAATCTGGTTTGTTGAACATCCCCCCCTCTATACGGCAGGAACTTCATCGAAAAAATCCGATCTACTATCACCAAAGCGGTTCCCCGTATTTGATGCTGGACGTGGTGGCCAGTATACATATCACGGTCCTGGACAGCGTGTTGTATACGTCATGCTGGATTTAAATAAACGTGGCAGGGATGTTCGCCAATTTGTTACTAATCTTGAAAATTGGGTAATAAATACATTAGCAGAATTTAGTGTGATAGGGGAAAAACGTGATGGTAGAATAGGTGTTTGGGTGCGCGGAGAAGCTGGACAGGAAAATAAAATTGCCGCTATTGGCGTCAGGGTTCGTAAATGGGTTTCTTTCCACGGTATCTGTATTAATGTAGAGCCAGACTTAAGTCACTATGCTGGCATAGTACCGTGTGGAATTTCAGATCATGGGGTAACATCGTTAATTAATCTTGGACGCACCGTCACTATGAATGATCTTGATGAAGCTCTGCAACGGACTTGGTGTAAAATTTTTGAGAACCAGGATCAAACTCTATAATATCAAAATAAATTACTCAAACTCCATGATAATTTTATCAACTGCTAAACTCTCTCCTAAATCAGCAGATATTTTTATCACCTTAACATCCTGCTCTGCAAAAAGAATATTTTCCATTTTCATAGCTTCAATTACACATAATTTTTGCCCAGCCTTTACTTCTTCACCCTCACCCACTTCGATTGATATCAGTAGACCAGGCATTGGACACTGCAAGTATTTAGACATATCAAAAGGCATCTTGATCGGCATAAGGGCCGCTAATTCCATCTCTCGGGCAGATCTTACATGAACCACTTCAGTTGCACCATCATAGCTTAGCTCATACCCATCTGCCATATATTGAACTTTTACATTTATTCTATCAGAATTAATTTTACCCGAAAAAACTGGCAACCCTGGGTTCCAATGAGTTCTCACTTTATAAATAGTGCCATTAATAAGAACATTCATTCCATCCTGGGTCTTCGTAGAGGTTACTGGATAGATCTCATCACCAAATTGAACCTGCCAAGCCTCACCAAATTGTTTATAATCCTGGTCAATCTGTCCGCTAATAGTTGACTGACGAGTAATTTCTTCTAAATGAACTACTGACGCGACAGCAATCATTTTGTTTCGCGCCTCATCAATTAATATTCCACCGCTAAATCCGTCCTTATATTCTTCTTCCATATATTTCGTTGTTATATCTCCACTTTGAAAGCGTTGTGATTTCAGCACATCCGAAAGGAAAGAAATATTATGGCTAACACCACAAATATAGTATTCATCTAATGCTAAGCGCAATTTGTTAATAGCTTGATTACGATCATTCCCATGCGCAATAACTTTTGAAATCATAGGGTCATAATAAATGCTAATCTCGCTACCTTCATAAATACCACTGTCAACACGGATATGCTCATTTTCTTCTGGTGGTAAATAGTCTGTGATCCGCCCTGTGGATGGCAAGAACCCGCGAAATGCATCTTCAGCGTACACTCTAGCCTCTACAGCCCAACCTTTTAACTCCACACCTTCCTGTGTGATATTTAGGGGCTTGCCTGAAGCACTTCTAATCATTTGCTCAACTAAATCAATTCCAGTAACCAACTCGGTCACTGGGTGTTCCACTTGAAGACGAGTATTCATTTCAAGAAAGTAAAAGTTTTTGTCCTTATCAACTATAAATTCTACTGTACCTGCTGAGCTATAATTGACAGCCTTCGCCAGGGCTATAGATTGATTGCCCATAGCAATACGTGTTTTTATGTCCAAAAAAGAACTTGGTGCTTCTTCAATCACTTTTTGATGACGTCTTTGAATTGAGCATTCCCGCTCTGGCAAATAAATAATATTACCGTGTTTATCACCGAGTATTTGGATTTCAATATGACGTGGATTTTCAATAAATTTTTCTGCAAAAATTCTATTATCGCCAAAACTTGATTTTGCCTCATTCGATGCAGAATTAAACCCTTCACGTGCTTCAATATCGTTATAAACAACACGCATCCCCTTGCCGCCTCCACCAGCCGTGGCCTTGAGCATAACCGGATAACCTATTCCTCTTGAAACTTTCACCGCATCTTCAGTATTTTTAATTACATCTAAATACCCAGGTACAGTGTTAACACCATTTTCTTCCGCAAGTTTTTTAGATGATATTTTATCACCCATAACTGATATAGCTTCTAATCCTGGGCCAATAAAAGTAATACCTTCTTTCTCAAGCAATTGACAAAACTCTGATTTTTCAGAGAGAAATCCATAACCTGGGTGGATAGCATCGGCACAAGTTTTTTTTGCTGCTGCAATAATTTTATTCGTAAGAAGATAACTTTCTACTGCTGGTGAAGAGCCAATATGTACTTTTTCATCTGCCATTCTCACGTGAAGTGCATCAGCATCAGCATCAGAATAAACCGCCACGGTTTTAATTTTCATTTTATGGGCAGTCTTGATGATACGACAAGCTATTTCACCGCGGTTTGCTATAAGTATTTTTTTTATCATCATAAGTTCCTAAAGCGGGATATTGTCATGTTTTTTCCAGGGATTTTTAAGTTCTTTATTCTTAAGCATCCGTAATCCACTACTAAGACGACGTCTTGTAGCGTGTGGCATAATGACGTCATCAATATAACCGCGTCGTGCCGCAACAAATGGGTTCGCAAACCTATCGGAATATTCTTTTGTTTTCTTCGCAATTTTTTCAGGGTGCTTTGCTTCATCACGGAATATAATTTTTACTGCCCCTTCTGCGCCCATCACAGCAATTTCTGCCGTGGGCCATGCAAAATTGAGATCACCACGCAAATGTTTTGATGCCATTACATCATATGCACCTCCATAAGCTTTACGTGTAATGACTGTGATCTTTGGAACAGTTGCCTCTCCATAAGCAAATAGCAATTTAGCCCCATGTTTAATCACTCCACCATATTCCTGAGCCGTTCCTGGTAGAAATCCAGGTACATCGACAAAGGTAATGATTGGAATATTAAAACAATCACAATAGCGTACAAATCGGGCTGCCTTACGTGAGGCATCATTATCTAAACATCCTGCCAACACCATGGGTTGATTAGCAACTATACCAACAGCAGACCCTTCAATTCTAGCAAAACCAATAATAATATTTTTAGCAAAAGAAGGTTGTATCTCAAAAAAATCACCTTCATCAACCGTTTTTCTGATCAATTCATGCATATCATAAGGATGATTATGATTGATCGGGATCAAGTTATCTAACGATTTTTCTTCTCGGTTATGTTGATCAAAAACCTTTCTTTTGGGTGGTTTTTCCTTATTATTAAGAGGCATAAAGTCGATCAACCGTCTCGTCTGTTTGATCGCTTCAATATCATTATTGTAAGCGTTATCAGCAACTCCAGACTTGACGGTATGAGTGTTGGCCCCACCAAGCTCCTCCTGGGTCACCACTTCATTAGTTACCGTTTTTACTACATCAGGACCAGTCACGAACATATAGCTACTATCCTTGACCATGAAAATAAAGTCTGTGATAGCAGGCGAATAAACCGCTCCACCAGCACAAGGCCCCATGATAAGCGAGATCTGTGGGATCACACCAGAAGCTAAAATATTGGCTTGAAATACCTCGGCATAACCAGCAAGTGCCGACACACCTTCCTGAATTCGAGCACCGCCAGAATCATTTATGCCAATTACTGGAGCTCCATTTTTCATGGCCATATCCATGATCTTACAAATTTTTTCTGCGTGAGTTTCAGACAGAGAGCCACCAAATACGGTAAAGTCTTGGCTGTAAACAAAAATAAGGCGCCCATTTACAGTGCCAGAACCAATAACAACACCATCGCCCGCAATTTTGTTCTTTTCCATACCAAAATCTATCGAGCGGTGCTCCTTAAACATGTCATATTCTTCAAAGCTATCTATATCAACGAGAAGCTCTACACGCTCCCTTGCTGTAAGTTTTCCCTTATCATGTTGAGAACTAATCCGTTTTTTACCCCCGCCTAACATTGCAGACTGACGTCTCTCTTCCAATTTATCAATAATTTTCTGCATTTACGGTCTCTATATTATTATGTTACCCATTAGTAACATAATAATATATGTTATTTCAACTTATTTTTTTGAAGGTTTTATTTACATAGAGAGTGGAAACGGACAGAATTTTCTAATTCATCTTTAAGGTTCGCTCTGCGATCATCTGCATCTTGATCATTACCCCACTTTGAAACTTGAAAATTTTCATCAAGGTGACCTGCTTTCCAAGCTTCATCAGTTGAAATATAACCTTCAAACAAATTAAGACCAATTGTTATGGAGCCACAGACTGTGACCATCCCATAAAATGCCATAAGAGCGAAATCTTCAATACCTTCAATTAGTTTTTTTATTTTCATTAACTGTTTGGGATCCTGTTCCTGAAAAACAATCCCTACAGTGAATTTAAGTTCAATATTATGAACTTTTTTTAAACGCCTTAATAAAGGGTTCCATATTTTATTTTGGAGGTCAACCAACTCTTGTGGATTATCTGCTCGATAACAAATCTGATCTGAACATGAAAAGTTAACTAATTCAGTAATAATTTCATTACGCCTTACTCCCACCCTATCAATAGCGGTATTTATCATTTTAGTCATAGGCATAGAAGCTGGATCGATATTCTTATCTTGATCTTCCCATTCCTTTGCTACTGCATCTGCCATGACCCTTGTAGATAAAAGACATAAATTTTTTTGTGGTGTCTTAATAGTTTTACCATCAAGCATCACAACATACATTTTATCCTGTTTAAGGACACTGATATCTTCATAAAAACGTTTCATTTAATTTTTATCAAGTCGATAAATTCTGAAATATGATCAATAATATGATCCGCACCCGATGAAACTAGGTCATGCTTTTCATGGTATCCCCATGTTACTCCCACTGAATGAACACCCGCCTGTTTAGCCATTACCATGTCATATGTAGTATCACCTATCATATAAGTATTAGCTCGAGGGACGCCAGTATCCGATAGAGCAGCATTAATCATTGCTGGATTTGGCTTTCCTGGACCATCATCTGCAGTATTAAGCGTAACAAAATAGTCTTTAAGACCGTGGTTGTCCAATGTATTTATCAGACCCCGCGTTGACTTTCCTGTCGCCACACCCAATATAATTCCCATTTTATTTAACTCAAGTATTGTGTCTTTTATTCCTTCATAAAGGGGTTCATCATGATCTTTTAGTGTTCTTAAATATTGGAAATGCTCAACAAAATTTTTATGTAAAAGACTGTAATCATTCTCAGTCAAATCTGGGTAAATATTTAAAATAGCCTCATGAAGGGAAAGTCCAACAATATGTCTAACTTTTTCATCCCCAGCATATGGAATATTACAAATTTTACTAGCCTGCCTCATTGCATTAATAATCATATGCTGGCCATCAACTAAAGTGCCGTCACAATCAAATAATGCAAGCTTAAGTTCTTCAGACATTATCCACTTCCTCAAATGGGTCACTATTATCTTCATCATTAAACCCAAATAAACCCCAGCTTTCTAACATATGTAAAGGAAGTGGGGCTTTGACAGATAACAGACCGCCGTCAGGATGATCAATTTCAATAGACCGCGCATGAAGATGTAATTTTTTACTAATTGGGCCATCGATAAAAGCTTCTCTAGCAGCATACTTACCATCTCCAATAATCGGTGTACAAAGAACTGTCGCATGAACTCTAATTTGATGTGTACGACCCGTTATTGGTCTAAAAGCCATCCATGTCACGGTACCCGCTGCGCTATCCATCACTCTAAAGTCAGTAATGGCACGCCTCCCATTATCTGAAACAGCCATGCGCTCACCTCGAGTGCCCGGCTCCTTATCTAGTGGTGCTTGAATAGAGCCTTCAACTTGCGAAGGCTTTCCCTTAACTAAAGCCCAGTATATTTTATTAGTTTTTCTTATTCTAAAACTTTCCGTAAGGGCCTTAGCCGCCTTTCCTGTTCTAGCAATAAGTAAAACACCACTCGTATCTTTATCAAGTCTGTGGACTAGTTTAGGTTTATCTTCCTTATCCCCTTGAAGAACCTCAAGCATACCGTCAATATGACGAGGCGTGTTGGTGCCTCCCTGAACAGCAAGCCCGGGAAGTTTATTAAGAACAATTACACTTTCATCTTGATAAACCACCATTTCACGTATCAGTAAAGCATCTTCAGGGGAAGTTCCTCTTACGATTTTTGGTTTGCTATTTATTGAGCGTTCGTCCTTACCAAGTGGCGGTAATCTTATTTCCATACCACCTGCAAGAATAAAATTAGCTTTGGCTCGCTTGCCGTCAACACGCACCTCCCCCTTTCGAAGAATTTTTGATAGCCGACCATAACTTAAACCTGGAAAATGAATTTTAAACCACTTATCCAAACGCCAATCGCTTTCATTATCTTTAACATATTCACGGCTAACACCTGACATTATTTTTCCTTAAACTAAAGCACGGCCAGCGAATAGGCCTATAAAAAGAGCAAGAACTCCGATAAACATCGAGACTAACCCGTATAGTGCAGCCGTAGAAAAATCACCTTTTTCAATCATAAGGCTCACCTCCAGTGAGAAGGCAGAAAATGTAGTAAATCCACCAAAAACACCAATAATAATAAAACCCTGCCATTCATGAGAAAGGCTACAGCGAAGAGATAAAATTTCTACAAATAAACCAACAAGAAATGAACCTAGAATATTTACGACTAATGTCCCCCACGGAAACTCTGAACCCATCAGGTAAAACATTCCCCGTCCGACCAAAAGCCTTAATACTGAGCCTATTGCACCACCGGCAGCTACTGCTAATATCATATTCATTTATCAACTCCAGCCACATTTTTAGGAATGTTTTCTTTTGTAAGTATTTCTAGTACATTCAAACAATATACTTATAGACTTAGCTCTGGCGAAGCCACCTTTTTCCTATCAATATTAATTAATCAATTTTTTTATATTAGTTTTTTTTCGCTCTGAGTTTAGTCCAATAATCAAGACGCTTTGAAACTTCTCTCTCGAACCCTCTATTGACAGGTTTATAATATTTCTCACGCTTTAAACCTTCTGGAAAGTAATTTTGTCCTGAGAAACCATCCTTTGTTTCATGATCATATTGATAGTCCTTACCATAACCTAAATCTCTCATCATTTTAGTAGGAGCGTTTAAAATATGCTTAGGGGGGCTCAAAGAACCCGTTTGTTTAGCTCGTTTTAAGGATTCTTTTTGTGCCTTATAGACTGCATTTGATTTTGGCGATGTTCCTAAGTAAATAACAAGTTGTGTAAGCGCTAAATCTCCCTCCGGTGAGCCTAAAAATTCATAAATTTGGCACGCCGCATTTGCCTGAACAACTGCTTGCGGATCTGCCAGACCAATATCTTCAACAGCAAACCTTACGAGACGCCTAAGGATGTAGAGGGGTGGCTCACCTCCATCCAACATCCTCGCTGTCCAATAGAGTGCTGCGTCTGTGTCTGAGCCCCGCAATGACTTATGGAGTGCGGAGATAAGATTGTAATGTCCTTCACGGCCCTTGTCATAAATGGGAGCTCTTTTTTGAAGTAACTTTAGAAGGCCATTGGCATCAATATCTTTATCAAAATCAAGACTAAGCAGAATTTCAGCAAGATTTAAAAGGTATCTTCCATCACCATCAGCCATATTATAAAGTAACGCCCTAGCCTCAATAGTTAGAGGAAGTTTTTTTTGCTCCAATTTCTCTGATCGGCACAAAAGGTTTTCCATTGCATTATTATCAAGACGGTTGAGGGTTAGTACTTGCATTCTTGAGAGAAGTGCAGAGTTAAGCTCAAATGATGGATTTTCTGTCGTCGCTCCAACTAACACAATAGTCCCATCTTCAACATAAGGCAGAAAACTATCTTGCTGCGAGCGATTAAAACGATGAATCTCATCTACGAATAGGAGGGTACCTTGGCCGTTGCGTCTTCTTTTCTTTGATGCATCAAAACATTTTCTAAGTTCGACCACGCCTGAAAACACGGCAGATATTTGTTCAAAATACAAGTCAATATCTTCAGCGAGCAATCTAGCTGTAGTAGTCTTTCCTGTCCCTGGCGGCCCCCAAAAAACAATCGATGAGAGACGCCCCGCCTTAAGCATGCGCCTTAATGTTCCATCTTGTCCTGTTAAATGATCCTGCCCAACCACATCGTTAAGTTTTTTTGGGCGCAACCTATCTGCCAGCGGCCTAGGGGCTCCATCTTCAAGATTAGCGCTAATAAATAAATCACTCATCGGCAACTGTAACTCCCACGCCCGCGGGCCGTGCACCTCACAAGGCGGTCAGAACGCCTAACAGAAAAGGAAATATCATCCTCCGCATACCTGAGAATCCCCTGAAGGTTTTCCACACTAACTATATCTTCATCATTAATGGTCTCGAAAATATCCCCGGGGCGTAATACATTTAATCTGCGGACTGGGCTTAAGCGCCCAATATCAAGAATAACAACCCCAGTTTTAAAAATACTCATTCCTAATTCTTCAGAAAATGCTGGCGAGAGGTTACCTACTTCCAAATTATCAAATATATGCCCGCCCTTAAGCACCGCAATATTTCTTAGTGGTTTCTCTGGTATCGTTTCAAGCTTAACGAAAAATTTTTCCTCGCTACCACCAGTAAGAACATCAAGAATTGTTTCACCACCAACTTTACCAAGACCTATAAAATAACGAAGGCCTTGAGTATCAAATATCTCTTTACCATCGATAGCTAGAATTACATCACCCGGTTCAAGTCCCGCTTGGTCTGATGGGCTATTAGGGTATACATTATCCACAAGAACACCACCCGGTCGATCAAACCCAAGGCTTTCAGCAATTTCTGAGGATACTGCCTGCCCAGTAGCCCCAAACCACGGCCGAACTATCTTTCCATCCTTCAACGCTGCCGTCAAAACGAATTCAACCATTTTAACTGGGATAGCAAACCCAATACCGTTTGAACCACCACTACGTGAATAGATAGAAGTATTAATACCAACAAGCTTACCGTCCATACCAACTAATGCCCCCCCACTATTTCCAGGGTTTACGGCTGCGTCAGTTTGAATAAAAAACTGATAATCACCTTCACCAACCTGTGTTCGTGCCAGAGCCGAAATTATCCCACTAGTCACTGACTGGCCAACTCCAAAAGGATTCCCAATTGCCAAAACTAGATCTCCAACCTCTACATCTTCAGCTTGACTGAAATCCAGGGATCTAAGTTTAACGCCTTTTGGTTTAATTCTCAGAATAGCTAAATCCGTGCTTTCATCCATTAAAATCACTTCTGCTTCAAATTCGCGACGGTCAGAGAGGGCTACAGTAATTTCATCAGCCCCATCGATCACATGGTGATTGGTCACAATCACCCCTTCTTGACGGACAATAACGCCAGAACCAAGAGAACGCTCAATCCGCTCACTTGGAGCCCTAGAACCACCAAAAAATTTACTAAAAAATGGATCATTAAGGAATGGCGATGTCCGAGACTTCACAGTTCTTTTTGTATAAATATTAACTACGGCTGGAGCAGCTTCACGAACAACCGAGGCATAAGATAGCTTCACTTCTGCATCCGACGAGGGAATTCTTTTATTTTCAGTACTATGAGCAAAAGAATTTAATTGCATAATTGCACAAAATATAACTGTCATCAGGCCAAAAATTAATAAAAAACCAGTCCTAATTTTCATTATTTCTTTCATCATTATTCCAATCAGTTAATAAAATACTTTTAGTTGTAAATATGATGTTGAGTAAAGTTGCATACCTTATTATTTAAAATAAAAGGATAGTACAGAAATTAAAAACAATAAATTTATTTTGCAAGTGACCTTCCCGCCGAACCTAAGTCATCAAAAGCCTCATCAAGACGTTCCATAAACGAAACTTCTCCAGCACGAAGCCACTTTCGTGGGTCGTAAAATTTCTTCTGTGGCATTCCATCTGCTGGATTAATTTGATGGAAAAATGCCTGATTATGCTCTTTTACATATTTACCAACACCATTAGAAAATGCAAATTGAGTATCCGTATCAATGTTCATTTTGAAAACTCCATAAGAGATTGCAGCTGCAATCTTATCTTTCTCAGAACCAGAACCACCGTGAAAAACAAGGTTAAGCGGTTTGGCATTAGTACCATGGGTTTTTCTAACTAATTCCTGACTACTTTTTAGGATTTCAGGTCGGAGCTGAACATTGCCTGGCTTATAAACACCATGGACATTTCCAAACGAGGCAGCGACTGAAAAGTGTCCAATAGGGCTAAGAAGGTCATAGGCTTTAAGAACGTCTTCCGGTTGCGTATATAAATGCGAACTATCAGCACCTTCCTCAATATCATGGCCAACACCATCTTCCTCGCCCCCCGTTATACCAAGTTCTATTTCAAGGCTCATTTCAAGCTTTGACATACGTTCCAGCATTCGAGCACATTCATTGAGGTTATCATCAATATTTTCTTCCGAAAGATCAAGCATATGTGAACTATAAAGTGCCTTGCTGTGCTCTTTGTAATATTCTTCTGAATGGTCTACCAGAGCATCAACCCAGGGTACAAGTTTGCGGTTTGCATGGTCAGTATGAAGTACAACACAAATTCCATAATGTTCTGCAAGTAAATGTACATGCTGAGCTGCAGATACGGCCCCAAGTACTTTAGCCTTAAATGTATCTTGCATACCAGCCCCTGCATAAAACTGAGTTCCACCATTTGAAAATTGGATAATTACATCAGAATTATTTTTTGCAGCTGCTTCCATGACCGCATTAATACTTCCTGTACCTACACAATTTACGGCAGCAAGGGCATATCCACCGTCTTTGCATGTATTTACAAGTTCAGCATAATCTTCGCCGCATACGACGCCTGATCTAAGTGCCATTTTTATTATTCCTTCAGGTTGAATATTTTCAGTACATCTTTTTATAGAATTATCTACTTAAAGTCGCAAGGTCAACTAATAGCTAAACTAAAAAAAACAAAAAAAAACAGCCCCTCAGGACTGCTTTTTAAAACTTTTAAATAGTTATGATGAGCCTAAGCCACTGCACCAATATCTTCTTCCTCGTCTTCAAATTCTGGACCACTATCAAGGCCTTTCGCATCTTCATCACGATCAACAAGTTCAATCACCGCAACAGGTGCTGCGTCACCATGGCGAAAACCAGCCTTAAGGACCCGAGTATAACCACCACTACGTTCTTTATAACGAATAGCGAGGACGTCAAAAAGTTTTTGGACAATTTCTTTGTCAGATGCTGGTAATTTAGAGATGATTTGGCGACGTGCGTGAAGAGACCCACGCTTTCCCAGAGTAATCAAACGCTCCACTATAGGCCGCAATTCCTTTGCTTTTGGAAGCGTTGTAATAATTTGCTCATGCTTGAGAAGCGCTGAGGCCATATTAGCAAACATCGCCTTGCGATGAGTACTTGTTTTGTTAAGCTTACGCCCAGCTTTACGATGGCGCATAGTATTTACTCCTTGAGGGTGGACCCGCCTTTGGATTCAGTCCCATTAATTAAAATTCTTGTTCCAGTTTTTTAACAAGCTCTTCTATATTCTCTGGAGGCCAACCTAGATTTTCCATACCAAGACGAAGACCCATTGATGAAAGAACTTCTTTTATTTCATTTAGTGACTTACGACCAAAGTTTGGTGTCCGAAGCATTTCCGCTTCAGTTTTACGCACAAGGTCACCAATATAAACAATGTTATCATTCTTAAGGCAGTTGGCAGAACGAACACTAAGCTCAAGCTCGTCAACTCTACGAAGAAGGTTGCGGTTAAACTCAGGTTCATCATTCTCATTATCATCAGCCAGATCTTCAGGCTCTTCAAAATTAATAAATGTTTGCAATTGGTCCTGAAGAATACGGGCAGCAAATGCTATCGTATCTTCCGGGGTTACTGTTCCGTCAGTTTCAATTTCTAATGTAAGCTTATCATAGTCAAGAACCTGACCTTCACGGGTATTGTCTACTTTATAACTTACGCGTGTCACCGGTGAAAATAAACTATCTACTGGTATAAGACCAATTGGGGCATCATCAGCGCGGTTTTTTACGGCCGCGACATAGCCTTTTCCAGTATCAACAATAAGCTCCATACGAAGATCTGCTCCATCATCAAGGTTACAGATTGCAAGGCCTGGGTTATGGACAGTAATGCCAGTTACTTCTTCAATCTGAGCTGCTGTCACTTCACCTGGGCCAGTCGCCTTTAACGATAGACGGCGTGGTCCATCTATTTCACCATCAATGCTTACAGCAAGTTTTTTGATGTTTAGAATAATGTCAGTCACATCTTCCCGCACTCCAGCGATAGATGAAAACTCATGAAGCACACTGTCAATTTGCACGGCTGTTACAGCAGCACCTTGCAAGGAGGAAAGAAGAACGCGACGAAGCGCGTTACCAATTGTCATCCCAAATCCACGTTCGAGTGGTTCTGCAATCACTGTTGCTTTTCTTCGTTCATCACCCTTTTGGATAATCTCTAGGGTTGTTGGCTTTATAAGCTCTTGCCAGTTTGTTTGGATCACGGTTAAATCCTTATCTATTTAAGTCGGGCTTAATAAAAATAACGTCTTCGCCTAAAACGAATTCGCTACAGCTATTTACACTCTGCGACGTTTCGGTGCACGACATCCATTATGTGGTGTTGGTGTAACATCGCGGATTGAAGTAATTATAATTCCAAGGGCCATCAAAGCTCTTAAAGCTGATTCGCGACCCGAACCGGCCCCTTTAACTTCAACTTCAAGTGTTTTAATACCATGCTCCATTGCTTTCTTACCAGCGTCTTCTCCGGCAATCTGAGCTGCATAAGGTGTCGACTTACGTGAACCTTTGAACCCCATAGCACCTGCGGTTGACCAGGAAATTGTATTTCCTTGGACGTCAGCAATAGTAATAATGGTATTATTAAATGTACTATTCACATGAGCAATACCATTTGTGATATTTTTACGCTCACGGCGTTTAACTTTTTTATCAGCCATGGTCCTCTATCCCTTCTTGCCGGCAATCGCAATGCGCTTGCCTTTACGGGTACGAGCATTGGTACTAGTGCGTTGGCCACGGACAGGTAATCTCTTACGATGTCGAAGGCCACGATATGTACCAAGGTCAAGTAAACGTTTAATGTTCATAGCAACGTCACGACGACGGTCACCCTCAACTATGTACTCTGCGTCTATAGTTTCACGGATTTTAATTACTTCCGCATCGCTAAGTTCGCTCACACGTCGTTCAGGTGCAATGCCATTTTTTTCACAAATATTTTTCGCAGATGTAAGCCCAATCCCATGGATATAGGTTAATCCGATTTCCACCCTTTTGGCGGTAGGTATATTAACGCCAGAAATACGCGCCACGATCGTTTCTCCCGATCTTAAATTTCAAACAATTATGCAAAGTCCATCACTAATAAAACGTGATATGAAGTTGCGCGATTATAGGTATTAAGAACACTTAGTCAACCTCTGAAGAAAAGCTTTTTTAAAAAAGTTTTTTAACATAGATACAAGGCTTAATTCAAGCTACTTAATACATCATTTATTTGGACAGAGACATCACCGATATCAACCATCCCGTTTACCACTCTTAAAACGCCCTGTTCTTTGTAATATGGTAGAAGTGGGGCGGTTTGACTATGGTAAGCTTCCAGACGTGACGAAACAGTTTCTCGATTATCGTCCACCCGGCGTTTGAAATTCGTAGACCCACAGTTATCGCAAACACCGTCAACTTTGGGCTTAAGGTTCTCTCCATGGTATCCCTGATTACAGGCAGTACAAGTATACCGTCCAATAATTCGATCTACCAAAGCTTCATCATCAACCTGCATCTCAACAACTGCATTGAGTTTTAAGGATTTTTGATTAAGCATATTATCTAAGGCTTTCGCCTGCGTTAATGTCCTCGGGAAACCATCAAGCAAAAAGCCATTCTTACAATCAACTTTTTGTATTCGGTTCTCTATAATTTTAACAACAATTTCATCTGTAACGAGCTTGCCCGCCTCCATGAAATCTTTTGCCTTTTTTCCAACTTTTGAACCCTCAGTGACAGCGGCTCTAAGCATATCTCCTGTAGAAAGCTGAACCAGTCCTTGCGTTTTTTCTATTTTTTGTGCTTGCGTTCCCTTACCTGCACCTGGAGGGCCCAATAAAACAACAATCATTTACGACGCCTCTTACCGCCCCGAAGCTTAGATTTCTTCATAAGGCCTTCATACTGATGAGACATCAAATGACTGTGAATCTGACCAACAGTATCCATAGTTACATTAACTACTATGAGAAGTGATGTGCCGCCAAAGTAAAACGGAATTGCATATTGAGCTTTTAATATTTCTGGAAGCAAACAAATAGCACAAAGATAAATAGCACCAACTGTAGTAAGGCGTGTAAGAACATAATCAAGATATTTTGAAGTATTCTTACCTGGACGAATACCGGGAATAAAGCCACCGTACTTTTTGAGATTATCTGCTGTTTCCTCAGGATTAAATACCAAAGCAGTATAGAAAAAACAAAAGAATACGATACCAACTACATAAAAAAGCAAATAAAGTGGCTGACCTGCTCCAAATAATGCTGTCAGTGTTGTAACCCAATCAGGGCCATCTGCACTTGAAAACTGAGCAAGGGACATAGGCATTAGTAGAAGGGATGATGCAAAAATAGGAGGTATGACACCAGCTGTGTTAAGCTTAAGAGGCATATGTGATTGCTCACCCTGGCTCATCCCGTTCGCTTGCTGTCTTTTTGGATATTGAATAAGAACTCGACGCTGTGCACGTTCAACAAATACAATCGTTGCAATAACGGCAATAACCATCAGAAGAAGGGCTACAATAACAAGCGGGCCGCCGAGAGTACCCTTAGCACTCATGTCTAGCGTACTGGCAATGGCTATTGGTAATTGGGCTACAATACCAGCAAAAATTATGAGTGAGATACCATTACCAACACCCCTTGCAGTGATTTGTTCGCCAAGCCAAACAAGAAACATGGTACCGCCAACGAGCGTGATTACAGTAGTTAATCGAAAAAACACTCCCGGCTCGATTGCAATATTTTGCTCAAGTCCAGTTGCGATGGCATAAGACTGCACAATACAAAGAACAACAGTACCATAGCGGGTATATTGGTTTATTTTTCGACGCCCTGCCTCGCCTTCTTTTTTTAATTCCTTCATTCTAACACTCATGGAAGTCATGAGCTGCATAATAATTGAGGATGAAATATAAGGCATAATACCGAGAGCAATGATACTCATTCTCTGAATTGCACCGCCATTGAACAAGTCTAGCATTCCAAGAATACCACCTTGGTTTTGCGAGAACATCTGATCAAGTGCAACTGGATCAATACCAGGAAGTGGCACATAAGTAGCAAGACGGTAAACCATTAATGCCAGAAGCGTAAACCATATGCGTTGTTTTAACTCAGTTGCCTTTGAAAAAGCCCCTAAGTTTAAATTTCCCGCCAACTGTTCCGCTGCTGATGCCATTTATTCATTCCCTACGTCTTAAAATTAATTTCTTTTATTTAAGATCAAGATACTTCAGTTTCAACCTTAGCTGGCACTGTAACTGTACCACCAGCCTTTTCAACTGCTGCAATTGCTGCTGCAGATGCACCACTAACTTCGACATTTACTTTGGTTTTTATTTCACCTTTAGCAAGTAGACGAACTCCATCTTTAATGCGCGTAACCACACCAGCTGCCTGCAGAACATCAATAGTAATTAGTTTTTTCACATCAATTTTCTTAGCGTCAATTGCCTCTTGAAGTCGACCAATATTAACTGGAACAAAGGTTTTACCATTAATATTGTTAAAACCGCGCTTTGGAAGACGCATATGAATTGGCATTTGCCCGCCTTCGAAGCCTTTAATAGCTACACCAGACCGTGACTTTTGACCTTTTACTCCGCGTCCACCAGTTTTACCAGTACCGGAACCAATTCCGCGACCAATACGTTTCCTTGGTTTCGCAGAACCAGGTTTATTTGCAAGTTCGTTAAGTTTCATAATTTCACCTATTCACCTTCAACCGTCACCATGTGGGAAACCTTGCGGATCATCCCACGCACGGCTGGGGTATCCTCAAGCTCGCGTGTCCGGTGCATTTTGTTAAGACCCAGGCCGATCAAGGTCGCCCTTTGGTCTGCTGTGCGACGTATTGGACTACCAATTTGCGTCACCTTTAATGTTTTTTTAGTCATCTAACTTACTCCGTAGCTTCAGACGCAGCTTTACGTTCACCACGACGGGTTACAATATCGCCTACTTTTTTACCACGACGTGAGGCCACCATGCGTGGCGAAACCTGCTTTGTTAATGCATCAAATGTTCCACGAACCATATTATAAGGGTTTGAAGTTCCAAGTGATTTTGTAACAACGTCTTGCACTCCTAGTGCTTCAAATACTGCACGCATCGGTCCACCAGCAATAATACCAGTACCAGGTTGCGCACTCCTTATAACAACTTTTCCGGCACCATGGCGTCCTTCAATATCATGATGCAAAGTACGACCCTCGCGAAGAGGAACACGGATCATGTTCTTTTTCGCGGCTTCAGTCGCTTTACGAATTGCTTCGGGGACTTCCTTTGCCTTCCCTTTGCCAAAACCAACTTTACCTTTTTGGTCGCCCACAACAACAAGTGCTGCAAAACCGAAGCGCCTACCACCTTTTACAACTTTGGCAACACGGTTTATATGAACAAGCTTTTCCGTTAGCTCACTTTCCTTACGAGGTTCTCTTTCTGCTCTAGCCATAATCATCTATTCCTTAGAAATTTAAACCGGATTCGCGCGCTGCATCAGCAAGTGCTTTGACACGGCCATGGTACAAGAACCCACCCCGATCAAAAATAACTTGCTCAACCCCTGCCTTCATAGCACGGTCAGCTATTAATTTACCAACGGCTGCAGCAGCCTCTGAATTACTTCCAACTTTTAGTTTTTTTAAATCAACATCAAGTGTTGAAGCAGTAGCAATTGTCGCACCTTTTTGATCATCAATAACCTGAGCATACATATGCTGATTAGTACGATGAATAGAAAGACGTGGACGGCCGTTAGCCACTTTACTTAGGCTGGTCCGCACGCGAGCACGGCGACGTTCAAATAATTTTTTTCCACTTTTCATAACGAGTACCTATTTTTTCTTGCCTTCTTTACGGAAAACATATTCACCCTCATACTTAACACCCTTACCTTTATAAGGTTCAGGTTTGCGATATGAGCGAATTTCTGCCGCAACTTGGCCTACTTTTTGTTTATCTATACCAGAAACAATAATTGTAGTCTGATTTGGACATTTAACCTCAACGCCATCTGCAACTTGATAAAGAATATCATGTGAAAAACCAAGCTGGAGATTCACATTTCTACCTTTCATCTGTGCGCGGTAACCAACACCGTTGAGCTCAAGAGTTTTTGTAAACCCTTCTGTAACACCAAGAACGAGGTTATCTACCAATGTACGTTGCATTCCCCACATAGAACGAGCACGTTTACTATCTCCATGTGGAATAATTTTCACTGTGTTATTCTCAATCTTAGCATCGACCTCACTTACAACAGTCATATCAAGAGAGCCCTTTGGACCTTTGATTGTTAATACGCGGTCATTAAGATTTGCATCAACACCGGCTGGAATTTGTACAGCTTTTTTACCAATACGAGACATGTTATTCTCCTAAAATACTGTACAGATGACTTCACCACCAACGTTTTCAGCACGAGCTTCAGCGTCGGAAAGTACACCTTTGGGGGTTGAAACAATTGATATACCAAGGCCGTTACGGACCCGAGGAAGGTCACCAACGGATGAATAAACTCGACGGCCAGGCTTAGATATACGTTTAATTTCGCGGATCACCGGGTCACCTTCATGGTATTTCAGCTCGATACTTACTTCAGCTTTACCAATCTCAGTTTTATCACTGACATAACCACGAATATAACCTTCACGCTCTAGAACGTCGAGCACACGCTGACGAAGCTTCGAAGCAGGTGAAGAAACAGCTTTTTTGTTAGCACGTTGTCCGTTACGGATACGTGTAATCATATCTGCTAGAGGATCACTCATAGACATAATTCAGTTCTCCTACCAGCTCGACTTCACAACACCAGGTAAATAGCCATTTGAGGCTAAGTGGCGTAGTGAAACACGAGACATTTTAAATTTACGGTGATAACCGCGCGGGCGACCTGTTACCTGACAACGATTGCGAATACGTACTTTCGCACTGTTACGAGGTAATTTCGCAAGCTTCAGACGGGCAACAAACTGTTCATCAAATGAAAGGTTTGGATCCTTCGCTGCTGCTTTCAAAGCGGCTCGTTTTTCAGCATATTTAGCTACCAAATGAACACGCTTTAGGTTTTTATTTACTGCACTTACTTTAGCCATTATCTATCTCCAGCCGTATTAGAAGCGAACGGCATCTGAAAGCCAGATAAAAGCGCATGAGCTTCTTTATCAGTTTTAGCCGTTGTACAAATGATTACATCCATGCCGCGAATATCATCCACGTCATCATAGTTGATCTCTGTGAAAACAAGCTGTTCCTTTAAACCAAGGGCATAATTTCCAAGACCATCAAAACTGTTATCATTAACGCCGCGAAAGTCACGCACGCGGGGAAGAGCAACCTGAATAAGACGATCCAAAAATTCATACATTTTAGCCCCCCTTAGTGTCACTTTACAGCCAAGTGGCATTTCTTCTCGAACTTTAAAGCCCGCAATCGATTTTTTGGCGCGTGTTGTAACAGGAGCCTGGCCAGCAATTTTGGCCATTTCCATTACAGCTTTCTTAACTTTTTTACTATCATTGACAGCAGCGCCAACACCCATATTAAGCACAATTTTATCAAGCTTAGGGATTTCCATCACATTACTGTAATCAAATTCTTTTTGCAGACTACCGCGAATTTCATTGTCATATACATCTCTGAGGCGAGGATTATAAGTCATTAGATAACCTCCCCTGATAACCTTGAAATACGGTTTTTTGTTCCATCTTTTTCAATTTTAAAGCCTACTTTCGTCGCTTTTCCAGTTTTTGGGTCTTTTAGAGCCAAATTAGAAACATGAATTGAAGCTTCCTTGGTGATAATACCACCTTCACTCTCTTGTGTCTGACGAGTGTGGCGCTTTACCATATTTACACCTTGAACGAACGCTCGTCCCTCACTAGTCATCATTTTAGTGATCTCCCCAGATTTGCCCTTGTCCTTACCCGTAAGAACAATAACTTCATCACCCTTATGAATTTTATACTTAATATTAGCCATTAGAGCACCTCCGGAGCGAGAGAAATAATTTTCATATGTTGAGCTGATCGTAACTCACGAACAACAGGGCCAAAGATACGAGTACCAATAGGCTCGTTTTGCTTATTAATCAAAACGGCCGCATTACTATCGAAACGTATTGTTGTTCCGTCTATACGCTGTATATCTTTCCTAGTGCGCACGATAACCGCACGGTGCACCTCTCCCTTTTTGACACGTCCACGAGGAATAGCTTCCTTTATACTGACGACGATCACATCACCAACACCAGCTACTTTCCTATGGGAGCCACCAAGAACTTTAATACACTGAACGCGGCGTGCACCAGAGTTATCGGCAACATCAAGGTTGGTTTGCATTTGAATCATAGGTTTTTCCTATTTACATTAATTAAATTATCTAAATATTAATTACTTAACATCTTCGATAACAGTCCAAGATTTATTTTTAGAGATAGGACGGCATTCCTCAATTCGAACGACATCACCAACTTTAAAAGTATTATTTTCGTCATGCGCACTATATTTTTTAGAACGACGCACCACTTTTTTTACCATTGGGTGCATAAAACGACGCTCAACAAGAACTGTAATAGTCTTATCATTTGCATCACTAACCACTGCACCTTGTAGAATACGTTTAGGCATTTACATAATCCCTTATTCTTCTATCGCCACGCCTGCGCGCTTTGCATTAATTATTGTCTGGTGACGGGCTATACCCCGGCGAACCTGACGAACACGAGCCGTGTTTCCAAGCTGGTTAGTAGCTTTTTGAAAACGCAGGTTGAACTGCTCTTTTTTCAAATTAGCTAGCTCACTTTGCAACTCATCAACTGACTTTTTATTAAGTTCAGACGCTTTACTCATCACGAACTCTCCTAATTTTCACCGAGACGTGTAACAAAACGCGTCGCGATTGGTAATTTAGCTGCAGCACGCTCAAATGCTTCACGAGCAAGATCAAGCGGAACTCCATCCATTTCAAACATTATACGACCAGGCTTAACACGGGCTGCCCAATATTCAACAGCACCCTTACCTTTACCCATACGAACCTCAGCTGGTTTTTTGGATACCGGAACATCTGGGAAAATACGTACCCAAATTTTACCTTGACGTTTAATATGACGTGTCATTGCACGACGAGCCGCTTCAATTTGGCGCGCCGTTACTCTTTCTGGCTCAAGAGCCTTGAGTCCACATGATCCAAAAGTTAGCGAAGTACCACCTTTTGCATTTCCATGGATACGACCTTTATGAGCACGACGAAATTTTGTTCTTTTTGGCTGTAACATATACCTTATCCTGCATTTCTAAAGTTACGTTGACCGCGGCCTTGACCACCGCCACCAGATTTTTGCATTTCGTTAATGCGATTGTCGTGTGCCATTGGATCATGCTCCATGATCTCACCCTTGAAGAGCCAAACTTTAATACCAATTACACCATATGCTGTGTGTGCTTTACTTTCAGCATAATCTATATCCGAACGAAGTGTATGAAGTGGAACCCGACCTTCACGGTACCATTCAGTTCGGGCAATCTCAGCACCGCCAAGCCGGCCTGCAGAGTTGATACGAATACCAAGAGCACCAAGACGAAGTGCATTTTGCATCACACGCTTCATCGCACGACGAAACGCTACACGACGCTCTAATTGTTGAGCAACATTATCAGCAACAAGCTGCGCATCAATTTCAGGCTTTTTAATTTCTACAATATTTAAACTAACATCCCCTGCAGATGGAGCCATTCTTGCAATTTTTTGGCGAAGTTTATCAATATCCGCACCTTTTTTGCCAATGATAACGCCAGGACGCGCAGAATAAATTGTTACACGCATTTTCTTAGATGGCCGCTCTATAACTACCCTACTTACCGCTGCAGATTTTAATGATTTCAAAAGTTCGGTGCGAATTTTAAGATCTTCGTGTAGCATTGTACCGTAGTTTTCACCTTCAGCATACCAACGGCTATCCCACGTACGATTTATTCCAAGACGTAAACTAATTGGATTAACTTTTTGTCCCATTATTCGGCTCCCTCTTCTGCTTCACGAACTACAATCCTCATATTACTAAACGGTTTTAGAATTTTAGCGCCACGACCTTTCGCACGCGCCCGAAAACGCTTCATCACCATACCTTTACCTACGCTTGCTTCAACTATGACCAAACTATCAACATCCAGACCATGATTGTTTTCAGCATTTGCAACTGCACTTTCAAGAAGCTTCTTAACATCATTGGAAATACGTTTCTTGGAGAAAGTAAGATTAGCAAGCGCCTTATCTACCTTCAAACCGCGAATAAGAGCAGCTACTAAGTTAAGCTTAATTGGACTAATACGAACATTACGGAGTTCCGCCTTTGCTTCGTTGTCGGCTAAGCGACGTGGTGTTGATTTCTTACCCACTATCTCTTCCTCGCTTTTTTATCAGCACCGTGGCCATAATAAGTTCTGGTCGGAGCAAATTCACCAAGTTTATGACCAACCATTTCATCTGTTACATAAACAGGAATGAATTTGTGACCATTGTGTATATTAAATGTTTGACCGACAAACTGTGGCAAGACGGTTGAACGACGTGACCATGTTTTAATCGGCGATGACTTGCCTGATGCTGTCATTGCTTCTGATTTCTTAAGCAAATGCATATCGACAAAAGGACCTTTCCAAACGGAACGTGACATATCTCTTGCTCCTACTTCTTACGTTCGTGACGTGACCGAAGAATATAACGGTCAGTTGATTTATTACTACGTGTGCGCTTACCTTTAGTTGGCTTACCCCATGGAGTAACCGGATGACGGCCCCCAGAAGTACGCCCCTCACCACCACCATGCGGATGATCGACAGGGTTCATTGCTACACCACGAACCGATGGGCGCCTGCCAAGCCAGCGACTACGGCCAGCTTTTGCAAGTTTTTGGTTTTGATTATCTGGGTTAGAAACAGCGCCAATAGTTGCCATGCAATTAGAAAGAACATAACGCTGTTCACCAGAAGATAATCGAAGAAGTACATAACCTCGGTCACGTCCCGTAACTTGCACATACCCACCAGCTGCACGGGCTAGTTGACCACCCTTACCAGGTTTCATCTCAACGTTATGAACTATAGAACCGACAGGAACTGAGTAAAGTGGCATTGCGTTACCTGGCTTGACATCAACTTTTTCACCAGCAATCACTTTATCACCCTCCCCAATACGCTGTGGAGCAAGAATATAAGTTTTCTCTCCGTCAGAATATTCAATTAGGGCAATAAAAGCAGAACGGTTAGGATCATACTCAAGGCGCAATATTGTCGCTTCCATATCCCATTTGCGACGCTTAAAATCGATAATACGATACGAACGCTTATGCCCGCCTCCACGATGTCGCATAGTGATGCGACCTTGATTATTACGACCACCCTTACTGTGCTTACCCTCGGTAAGTGCCTTAACAGGCTTACCTTTCCAAAGCTCAGACCGATCAACCGTTACCAGCGAACGTAAGCTCGGAGTAGTTGGATTATATTTTTTTAAAGCCATGTCTCTACACCCCCGTCGTCACATCGATGGAATGGCCCTCAGCCAACTTCACCATTGCTTTTTTCTTATCAGAACGACGACCCATAACACCTTTAAATCGTTTTGTTTTACCGTTCTGGCGAAGAGTATTTACCTTTTCAACCTTAACACTGAAAAGACCTTCAACTGCCGCCTTGATCTCAGGTTTTGTAGCTGTCATTGGCACATTAAACGTAACCACATTGTTTTCAGACAGAAAAGTTGACTTCTCTGTCACAACTGGGTTCATAATAACATCATAATGCTTGATATCGGTCATTTTAGTCTCTCCATCAAACATTCAACAGCCGCTCTAGTAAGTACCAATTTTTCGCGACGAAGAATGTCATAAACATTAGCACCACCAGTAGGCAATACATCAACATTTGGAATATTAGCTATGGCTAATTTGAAATTTTTATTAACTTCAACACCATCAACAAAAAGTGCATTTGAAAAACCTAACTTATTAAGCTTACCTAGCAGGTCTTTTGTTTTGCCATTTTTAAGATCAGCATTTTCAAGAATAATTAGATCTCCAGTGGCTACCTTTGCTGAAAGAGCCGTCTTAAGCCCAAGAACCCTAATTTTCTTTGGAAGACCTGACGCATGAGACCTCACCACCGGGCCAAAAGCACGGGCACCACCACGAAACTGACTAACCTTACCAGAACCATGACGTGCAGTACCTCCGCCTTTTTGCTTACCAATACGTTTCGTCGTACCTGTTACTTCACCACGCGATTGTACTTTATGAGTACCAGCACGACGTTTTGCAAGCTGCCATACCACAACGCGTTGGAGAATATCACCACGCTCCGGTAGACCAAAAATACCATCATCAAGATCGATATCGCCGGCCTTTTTGGCATCAAGTGTAATTACTTGGGCTTTCATCGTTCTTATTCCTTATTTTCTGTTATTGCGGGTGTCTCGGCGGAAACTTCATCAACCAAAACATCAGAAACCGTCTCAGGCACTGACATTACTTTTACTGCACCAGGGTATGGCGCATCAACGTGACGTGCCTTTTTAACTGCATCGTTAATCAGAACCCAACCGTTTTTAGCCCCAGGTACAGCACCTTTAACAAGGATAATACCTTCATCTGCATTAGTTGAAACAATTTCAAGGTTCTGCTGTGTCTTCCGCTCATCACCATAGTGACCAGCCATTTTCTTACCTTTAAAAACACGACCAGGATCTTGACATTGACCAGTCGAACCATGAGATCTATGCGAGATAGAAACACCATGAGTGGCGCGAAGACCGCTAAAGTTCCAACGCTTCATCGCTCCAGCAAAACCCTTACCTTTAGAGGTCGAAGTCACATCAACAATTTGCCCTGGCACAAAGTGTTCCGCAGAAATTTCAGCGCCTAGATCAATAAAACCATCTTCGTTTATCCTAAATTCAGCAAGCTTTACCTTAGGTTCCACATTTGCTTTTGCAAAATGACCACGCATTGGTTGAGTGGTACGCTTTACCTTAGCGTTACCAGCACCCAGTTGCATAGCATTATACCCGTCAGTTTCAGTAGTCTTGTGGGCAACAACTTGCGCACAATCAACGTGGAGAACGGTCACTGGTACGTGGGTGCCATTTTTAGCAAAGACCCGGGTCATACCCATTTTTTTTGCAATTAGTCCTGATCGCATATCCATCATCCTTGCAACTTAATTTCAACTTCAACACCAGCAGCAAGATCAAGCTTCATAAGGGCATCGACAGTTTGTGGTGTTGGCTCTACAATATCAAGAAGACGCTTGTGCGTCCGGGTCTCAAATTGTTCACGCGACTTCTTATCAATATGTGGACCTTTTAGGACCGTATATTTTTCAATTCTTGTGGGCATAGGGATAGGACCGCGCACACTGGCGCCAGTTCTTTTTGCCGTATTTGCAATTTCACCAGCAGCTTGATCAAGAATACGATGATCAAATGCCTTTAGGCGGATGCGAATGTTTTGTGATTCTAACATAAAATAATACACAGACCTTACGATCTGTGCTCCTAAATGACTTTTCTATTCAATAATACTAGCTACAACACCGGCGCCCACTGTGCGGCCGCCTTCACGGATCGCAAAGCGAAGACCATCGTCCATAGCAATCGGATTGATAAGCTCAACGTTTACAGCGATATT
>Ga0115564_10000037_pt1 | contig 133712 bp, 142 predicted proteins | sample COGITO_mtgs_1105_7_FD_88680 | JGI IMG/M metagenome (GOLD analysis project Ga0115564, IMG submission 88680) | Pelagic marine microbial communities from North Sea - COGITO_mtgs_110523 | ecosystem: Environmental > Aquatic > Marine > Epipelagic | place: Germany:Helgoland, sampling site...
AATGATAGAGATGGGTTGCAGCACGGCGCATGTGACCAACCCTGTCACGGCACTTGTCGCAGCCTGCTCGGCACTTGGCATCAGCAAGCTTGCGCTTTTAACACCCTACACCGAAGTGGTTAGTGAAAGTCTGCGCAGTGCTTTAAGTGCGCAAGGTATTGAAACGCCTGTATTTGGGACGTTCAATGAACCAGTTGAAACGAAGGTTGCGCGGATTGATCCGGCCTCTATTCGCGATGCTGCGATTATGCTCGGGAAAGACAAGGGCGCGGAGGCTGTGTTTATGAGCTGCACGAACCTGCGCACGATTGAAATCCTGAAAGATGTCGAAGGGGGCATTCGCAAACCAGCACTCTCGTCCAATCAAGCCTTCTTCTGGCACCTTATGGGTTTGGCGGGGACCCAAGCGAAACAAAGAAACTCCGCTCTTTGGCAAGCCCAATTTGACGAAGGAGAATGAACCATGTTTTCGCGCGAGAAACTTGACTATTCCGCAACGGATTTGCCAGATCGGGTGGACCTGTCGGAGCAGGAGAGCTTGAGCGCAGTTCAGGACCACCTTGCTTACATGCAAAAACGCCACTCCGTGCGCGATTTTTGTGACGCACCTGTGTCCCAAGAGGTGATTGATGCGGCGATAACGGCTGCAGGCTCTGCGCCATCGGGGGCCAATCATCAGCCATGGCATTTTGTTGCAATTTCAAATGCAAAGGTGAAGCATCAAATCCGACTGGCCTCTGAGGAAGAGGAAAAAAAGTTCTATTCGGGTGGGTGCAACGATGAATGGATCAAAGCGTTGGAACCGATTGGCACGGATGCACATAAACCGCATTTGGATATTGCGCCGTGGTTGATCGTGATTTTTGCGCAGCGCTGGGGCGAGTTTGACGATGGCACGCGCTACAAAAACTATTACGTGCCTGAAAGTGTGGGCATTGCAACGGGCTTTTTGATTTCTGCATTGCATCATGCAGGGCTGACTTGCCTCACCCACACGCCGAATCCGATGAAGTTCTTGAACGGGCTGCTTGGACGGCCTGCGTCGGAGAAACCCGTGATGATTCTAGCGGTTGGTCATCCGTCCGAGGACGCAACAGTGCCCGGTGTTGCAAAGATGAAAAAGCCCTTAGCTAAAATCATGTCGATTTATGATTGAAAATAAGGGATGTAAGCAAATCACGATTGGCCAAAAAAAAGGCCGAGCATAAGCTCGGCCGAAGTCCAACAGGGAGGTACAAGGGCTAGGTACCTCAGCACCATCGTCATCCTCGTGTAGCTTAAATAATGTGCGCAGTGCTCGTTATCAAGGCAGAAAATGCTGCAAGTGCAGCATGTCCGCTATGCAGTGACCGCATAGCTACAGTTGTTGGAATGTCTCAAACCTGTTCGCAGGCCATTGCAAAGCTCTGTGAGTGATCATAGGTTCTGGCCAAATTTAGACGTGCTTGCGCGACAAGCCAATTTCAAAAAGGATATTCCACATGGATGCTGGCGCACTCGGCCAATTCGTTCCGCTTATTTTGATCTTCGCGATCATGTATTTCCTGCTTATCCGCCCTCAGCAGAAAAAGCTGAAAGAGCACCAGAAAATGGTGGAAGCGCTGCGACGCGGGGATCAGGTGATCACGCAGGGCGGGCTCATTGGTAAAGTCACCAAGGTCAAAGATGACAACGAGATCGAGGTCGAGCTGGCAGAAGGCGTGAAAGTCCGCGTTGTTCAGTCCACGATCACCAATGTGATCAACAAAACAGAGCCTGCCTCCGCGTAAACGAACGCGCTGCGGCTGGATGGTGTGAAAGGCCTGACAGATGTTGCAAATTGACCTGTGGAAACGGGTGGTTATTTGGGCGGTTTGTGCGCTCGGATTGCTACTGGCGCTTCCGAATGCCTTTTACTCCAAAGTTGAACAGCAAAACGATGCACTCGCCGCAATCGAAGTGTCTGGCAATTCACCGGAACGCGATGCAATGGCGGGGCAATGGCCGGGCTACTTGCCCTCTGGCCTTGTAAACTTGGGCTTGGATTTGCGTGGGGGAGCGCATCTGCTGGCCGAAGTCAAAGTGCAGGACGTCTATTCTGCGCGCATGAAAGCTTTCTGGCCCGAAGTGCGCGATGCGTTGCGTCCAGAGCGCGCGACAATTGGCACGATCCGTTTGCAGCCCTCTGCTGGCGACGAATTAAAAGTGCGTATTTCCGAACCTGAGGGCACAGCGCGCGCCTCGGAAGTCGTGCGTGGTCTCGCACAACAGGTTGTGTCGCTCTCCGGTGTTGGAGCGTCCGACATCGAAGTCAGCAGTGATGATGGCGTTCTCACCATCCGCCTGTCAGAGGCTGAAAAACGCGCCACGGATGAGCGCACGATGCAGCAGTCTCTTGAAATCATTCGCCGCCGTATCGATGAGGTGGGCACGCGTGAGCCAACGATCCAGCGCCAAGGCACGGACCGCATTTTGATCCAAGTGCCGGGCATAGGCTCTGCTGCAGAACTGAAAGCGATCATCGGAACAACCGCGCAATTGACCTTTCAACCTGTTGTGGGTCGCGGTTCGGACCCTGATGCGAGTGCGGGTCTGGGCAATGAAATTGTTCCGTCCTTGGATGAAGAGGGCGCATTTTACACGCTCGAATCCGCGCCTGTTGTGACCGGTGAAGAATTGGTTGATGCGCAGCCAGCCTTTGATCAAAACGGACGTCCTGCAGTCAATTTTCGATTTAATCCGACAGGGGCGCGCAAGTTTGGCGACTACACAGCCGAAAATATCGGCAGTCCCTTTGCGATTGTTCTTGATAGCGAAGTGATTTCTGCGCCCGTGATCCAAAGCCACATTCCAGGTGGGTCTGGTATCATCACGGGGAACTTTACCGTCGAAGAATCAACCAATCTCGCGGTTCTGTTGCGTGCGGGTGCCCTGCCTGCGGGGCTAGAATTTCTTGAAGAACGCACCATCGGACCAGAGCTGGGCGCGGACAGTATCAAGGCGGGGCAAGTGGCCTGCATCGTCGCCTTTGCGGCTGTGCTGATTTTTATGTTCCTAAGCTACGGCACATTCGGCATTTTCGCCAATATAGCACTTATCATCAACGTTGGTCTGATCTTTGGATTGCTCAGCATGGTGGGTGCGACGCTTACCTTGCCGGGTATTGCGGGCATCGTTTTGACCATCGGTATGGCAGTGGACGCCAATGTGCTGGTGTTTGAGCGGATCCGCGAAGAGCTGAAGTCGTCAAAAGGACCCGCGCGTGCGATTGATCTCGGGTATGAAAAAGCGCTGAGCGCGATTATTGACGCGAACTTTACTACGTTTATCACGGCCGTGATCCTCTTCGTTATGGGCTCCGGCCCTGTGCGCGGCTTTGCGATCACGCTTGGCTTTGGCATTCTCACATCGGTCTTTACCGCCATCTTCGTCACGCGTTTGATTGTTGTGATGTGGTTTGAACGTAAACGCCCCAAAACACTGGAGGTGTGAGATGCGCCTAAGACTGGTCAAACAAGACACAAAATTTGATTTCTTCTCGCGTTCTAAAATGTGGATCGGGCTCTCTTTGGTGCTGATGGTCGTCGGGTTTGCGTCCTTCCTCTATCAGGGCCTGAACTACGGTATTGATTTCAAAGGCGGCACAACAATCCGCACCGAAAGCACGACGCCAATAGACGTTGGTGCTTACCGCGATGCGATGGCACCGTTAGGGCTAGGAGATATCTCAATCTCAGAGGTGTTTGATCCCACGTTTGAAGCAGATCAAAACGTCGCAATGGTGCGTATCGAGACGCAAGAAGGCCAAGAAGCTGTTAAGTCTGACCTCATCGCCGAGGTGCAAACTGCCCTGCAAGTCATTGCCCCTGATATCAAATTCGTTTCCGTCGAATCCGTTGGCCCAAAGGTGTCTGGCGAATTGATCCAGACAGCGGCAATTGCGGTGATCCTCGCAATTGCGGCGGTATTGATCTACATCTGGCTGCGATTCGAGTGGCAGTTTGCCTTGGGCGCAGTGGCCGCATTGGTGCACGATGTTATCCTCACAATTGGCATTTTCTCAGCGCTCCAGATCAAATTCGACCTTGCGATTATCGCAGCTTTACTGACGATTGTTGGCTACTCGCTCAATGATACGGTGGTTGTGTTTGACCGCGTGCGTGAAAATCTGCGCAAGTATAAGAAGAAAGACCTCAAAGAGCTTCTCAACATATCTATCAATGAAACACTGAGCCGGACGTTCATGACCTCTGTCACCACGCTTTTGGCGCTGATTGCGTTGTTCGTGTTGGGTGGGGATGTGATCCGTGGCTTCGTCTTTGCGATGATCTGGGGTGTAATCGTAGGAACGTATAGCTCCATTTTTGTGGCCTCCGCGATCCTGCTGTTCCTTGGCGTTAAGCGCGACTGGACCAACAAGCCAGACGCCAACGCGGGCACGCAATTTGCGAATATTGATGCCTGATTTTCTGACATCAGTCCTTCAAACCGAAGGGCTGATTTGGATTTGCCTTGCGGCTTTGCTTGCAGGCACAGTGCGTGGCTTTGCGGGATTTGGCACCGCGATGATCTATCTCCCTGTTGTTGGGCAATTTCTTGATCCGGTTTCGGCGATTTTGACGTTGGTGGTGATGGATTTAATTGGCCCATTGCCAGCGGTGCCGCGCGCGATACGCGAAGCGGATTGGCCCGATTTGAAACGGCTTATCGCAGCGGCAGCGGTTACAACTGTTTTAGGCGTTTGGCTGCTTAGTCGCTTTGACGCTGATATGTTTCGCTATGTCGTCTCCATCGCGACACTATTCTTGCTTGCTTTTCTTGTGCTTGGCCTGCGCTATTCGGGGCGACTAACGCCAGCCAATGTATATGGTGTCGGGGCGGGTGGTGGCTTGCTTGGCGGTGCGGCCGGATTAGCAGCGCCACCGGTCATTTTGTTCTATATGGCCAGCTCACATGCGCCGAGCACAATTCGCGCGACGATCATGCTGTTTTTGCTGGGCTTTGATGTGATCATTTTTGTGGTTATGGGCCTCCAAGGTTTGCTGGTCACGCAAGCGATCATTCTAGGCTTGATCCTAGTGCCTTGCGTTGCACTTGGCACGGTGATGGGCACCGCGCTCTTTGACCCCGCGCGCGAGACGCTCTACAGGAGAGTGGCTTATATCATCATCGGCATCTCCGCGGTGCGGGGGCTACCAATCTGGGGGTGACGCAACATGCGCATGACTGAAATCGAGTTTGACGACGCCAAGCCTGTTGAAGGCTATGGCCCTGGTTTTTTTCGAATCGCAGGCGAAGTGATTGAAGCGCCGATGATCGTCACCGCGACAGGCGCGCGCCCTTGGGGCGGCTATGAAGATGCGGACAGTTTGATTGCGATGGCAGGCGAGATCGATGTGATTTTCATCGGGACGGGGGATGAGGTGGCGTATCTTCCGAAAGAGTTTCGCCAGAAGCTGGACGACGCGAGCCTTGGTGCAGAGGCGATGAATTCACCGGCCGCGTGCCGCACATACAATGTGTTGATCAATGATGGCAGACGCGTTGCTGCGGCCCTGCTTCCGGTCACAAAGTAGTGCATCTGGCGGTTCAAGATTTAGGCGTTGCCCGTGGTGGTATCGCGGTGCTTGAAGGCCTCACCTTTCGCGTTGAGGCAGGAACTGCACTGATCCTGCGTGGCCCTAATGGGATCGGCAAAACTACGCTTCTACGTGCGATTGCAGGGCTGCAACCATCGTTGAACGGTTCGATTGATACGCCTGAAGACAGCATCGCTTACGCGGCTCATTCAGATGGCATCAAGCAGGCCCTCACTGTGCGAGAGAATTTGGAATTCTGGGCTGCCGTTTTCGGCACAGGCGATATCAATGGCGCTTTGGATGCCTTTGCATTGCAACCGCTGGCGCTGCGTCCCGCGGGTGCGCTGTCTGCGGGGCAAAAACGTCGCCTTGGGCTTGCGCGCCTCTTAGTTTCTGCACGCCCGATCTGGGTTTTGGATGAGCCGACGGTTTCTTTGGACGTTGATGCGGTTGCGATGTTCGCAGCTGCGATTTGCGCGCATCTTGAAGCCGGCGGTCTCGCGCTGATTGCAACGCATATTGACCTGGGTCTGGACGCTGACATTTTGGACGTCGCGCCTTTTAAAGCGCGCGTGCCGATTTCGGTCGATGATGCGATGGAGGGGTTCTTGTGAAAGCGCTCCTTATTCGCGATCTACGGCTTGCGATTAGGGCAGGGGGTGGCTTTGGCCTTGGTCTCGCGTTCTTTTTGATAGTTACAGTGCTGGTGCCGTTTGGCGTTGGCCCGCAAAGTGAGCTTCTGTCTGAAATCGCACCCGGCATTTTGTGGCTTGGTGCTTTGTTGGCCTGCCTTTTGTCGCTTGATCGAATCCTCGCGCTGGACTGGGAGGATGGCACGCTCGATTTGCTTGCCTGCGCTCCGCTCCCGATGGAGGCGGCTGTGAGCATCAAAGCATTGGCGCATTGGCTGACAACAGGACTGCCTTTGGTCATTGCCGCGCCGTTTTTTGCACTGCTCTTGAACCTGCCGAGCGCGGGATATGTACCGCTTGTCTTGTCACTGCTCCTTGGAACGCCTGCGCTAAGCGTGATTGGGACCTTCGGTGCGGCAATTACTGTAGGCATCAAGCGCGGCGGCTTGCTATTGTCACTTCTGGTGCTGCCGCTGTACGTGCCGACCTTGATCTACGGCGCAGAAGCGGCGCGGCGCGGCGCACAGGGGCTTGAGACATCGACGCCCTTATTCATGCTTGCGGGGATAACATCCGGGGTGATTGCACTGCTACCTTTTGCCTCTGCCGCAGTATTGCGCGTAAACATTCGTTAAAGTGAATTGAAGCCGTCACGCCTAAGGGATACATCAGCAATATGTCTTTATGGGAATACGCAAATCCGGTGAAATTCATGGCCCTTTCGGGTCGCATTTTGCCGTGGGCGGCTTGGCTGTCGGGGATCTGTCTTGTGATCGGCCTTGTCTGGGGGTTTTTCTATACACCTGATGATTTTCGCCAAGGCTCTACTGTGAAAATAATCTATCTGCACGTGCCGTCTGCGCTGATGGCAATCAACGTTTGGATGATGATGTTAGTGACCTCGCTCGTTTGGATCATCCGGCGTCATCATGTCAGCGCGCTCGCGGCCAAAGCGGCGGCCCCGATTGGCGTAGTGATGACTTTGATCGCGCTCGTCACAGGTGCGATCTGGGGACAACCCATGTGGGGCACATGGTGGGCATGGGATCCGCGCCTGACCTCATTCCTAATCTTATTCCTGTTCTATCTTGGCTACATCGCGCTTTGGGCGGCGATTGAAGACAATGATACAGCAGCTGACCTCACCTCGATCCTGTGTCTGGTTGGCTCAGTCTTTGCGATCTTGTCGCGCTACGCGGTTAATTTCTGGAACCAAGGCCTGCACCAAGGCGCGTCTCTTTCGCTTGATAAAGAAAAGAACGTGGCGGATGTGTTCTACCAACCTTTGCTGTTTTGTATCGCGGGCTTTGTACTTTTATTCGTGGTGCTGGTTTTGCTACGCACGCGCACAGAAATCCGCGCGCGCCGCACATCGGCCCTTCTCGCACGGGAGCGCATGGGATGATGCCGGATCTTGGAAAATATGCGGATGCGGTGCTGAGCGCCTATGCTGCCTCCATTGTGTTGCTGATTGGTATTGTTGTGCTCAGCGTTTGGCAATCACGCCGCGCCAAAGCCGCACTTGAAGAGGTGGAGAAGCGCCGCAATGGCTAAGATATCCCCTTTAATGATCGCGCCACCGGCGATTTTCCTCAGCCTAGCTGCCTTGTTTTACGCCGGCATGTACCGTGAGGGGAAAGACGAATTAGAATCTGTCTTTGTCGGCCAACCTGCGCCACAGATTGAAACTGCTTCCGAATTAGAAGGTTTCGCGCCCGTGACCCAAGCCGACTTGGCAAATGGTGAGGTCACATTGGTAAATTTCTGGGCCAGCTGGTGCCCACCTTGCCGTGCCGAGCATGCCAAACTGCTCGAACTTGCAGAGTCGTACCCGATCATTGGTGTCAATTTCAAAGACACGGCTCTCGCGGCGTCGAAATACCTTCGAGACGATGGTGATCCGTTCAAAGTAGTGGCGTTTGATCCACAAGGGCGCACTGCGATTGATTGGGGCGTAACAGCCCCGCCAGAAACCTTCATCCTCGATGAAGACGGTACAGTGCTATACCGTTTCGCAGGCCCGTTGATTGGCAGCGACTATGAGCAGCGTTTCCTGCCAGAATTGAACAAAGCTTTAGGCAAATAATTCCGCCGCATTATCTCGTTCTTTAAACTCATCTACACTCTCAAAAAACGCAGCGCTCTATTAAAAAAAGAGCCGTTCAGAAGCAGCCCCCTTCCCAACACTCTTTTTGCACGTTCTACGCAGCCGCGAGGTCGCGCAGAACGTAGTGCAACACGCCACCGTGCTCGATATATTCGATCTCGATCGCGGTATCGATGCGGCACTTCAACGTGATCTCTTTGACAGATCCATCCACCATTGTGATCGTGCAAGGCACCTCTTGCAAAGGCTTAATCGTATCGAGACCAGAGATAGACACGCTCTCATCACCCGTAAGGCCAAGCGATTTACGGCTGTCGCCACCCGTGAACTCTAATGGGATCACCCCCATACCAACAAGGTCGAAGCGGTGAATACGCTCAAAGCTTTCCGCGATCACAGCCTTCATATCCAAAAGCGCTGTACCTTTGGCGGCCCAGTCACGGGATGATCCCGCGCGTACTACTCACCACCAAAGACAACCAGTGGCGTGCCCGCTTCCTGATGGGCCATTGCCGTGTCAAAGATCGAGGTTTGCGCAACATCAACACCATCGAGCATTAAGTTCTTGATACGAATGTTGGCGAATGTGCCGCGCATTATGACTTCGTGTTTACCAAGGCGCGAGCCGTAGGAGTTGAACTCGCGCACTAGCACTTGGTGACTCGTCAAATACTGACCCGCAGGAAAGCTTTCAACGAAAGTATCAGCAGGAGAGATATGGTCCGTTGTGATCATATCCCCCAACAGCGCCAGAACTTTTGCACCATCAATGTAGGTAATCTTGCCTGGCTCTTTGCTCATACCTTAGAAGTAGGGTGGGTTCTGGATGTAGGTCGATGCCGGTGGCCAATTATTGGTCTCGGCTTCGGTGATGCCAATGCCCTGCCACTTTTCGTCGCCTTTGAATACGTCCGCATAAATCGTCTGGAACGCTTCGCGAGTGACCGTCTGCTCGACCAACTCCGCGACTTCTTGCGTCGAGGGCCAGATGTCTTTCAAGTAAACGCCTTTGCCATCCGCAGTCTGTGCGATTGGATCAGTTGCGAGGTTGATGTCCATAGTACCCGCAATCGCATACGTCACAACAAGGGGCGGTGAGGCGAGGTAGTTTGCGCGCACATCTGAGCTGACGCGACCTTCAAGTTGCGGTTTCCAGAGAGAACCGATGTTGCAACGAGATCGCCCTCATGGATGATTTTGTTCAGATCTTCCTGAAGCGGGCCGGAGTTGCCGATGCAGGTCGTGCAGCTATATACAACAAGGCTAAAGCCGAGCATACAGATCGTCCTGAAGCTCCGCCGTCTCAAAATAGGCGGTCGCCACTTGAGAACCGGGAGCAAGGGATGTTTTCACCCAAGGCTTGCGGTTCAGACCCAAAGCAACCGCTTTGCGGGCTACAAGACCCGCGCCGATCATCACGTATGGGTTGAATGTGTTGGTGGAAGACGTGATGGAGGCGATGACAACTTTGCCTCTCTCCATCGAAAAACCTTGGCCAGCGACTTCGACTTCTTTTCCCATTGGACGCTTGAAGGTCTCTTCCATTTCTTTGCGGAACGCTTCCTTTGACGCCTGTCAACGCCACATAGTCTTGTGGACCTTTGGGACCCGAAATCGCAGGAACGATTATGCCCATGTCGAAGCTCAATGTGTCCGTGTAGTTCGGTGCATAGTCGTCGCCGCGCCAGAAACCGTTCTCTTTTGCGTATGCTTCAACCAATGCAATGCGGTCCTTGTCGCGGCCTGTTGTACGCAAGTAACGCAGTGTTTCGCCGTCAATTGGGAAGAAACCACAGGTCGCGACATACTCCGGCGCCATGTTCGCAATCGTCGCACCATCCGCGAGCGGTAGCGAGTCGAGGCCTTTGCCGTAGAATTTAACAAACCTACCAACGGCGCCTTTTTCGCGCAGTATCTCAACGATCATAGGAACAAGGTCCGTTCCTGTCGTGTCTTCCATCATTGTGCCCATCAGTTCGAAGCCGATGACTTCTGGGATCAACATGGAAATCGGTTGGCTGAGCATGGACGCTTCCGCCTCGATCCCGCCAACGTTCCAACCGAGAACAGCTGCACCGTTCACCATGGTCGCGAGGCTGTCTGTGCCTACAAGCGTGTCAGGGTAGGCAACTTCATCATCGTTCTGGTTAACGTCAGTCCAAACCGTTTGGCTGAGATACTCAAGGTTCACTTGGTAGCAAATGCCTGTGTCCGGAGGCACAACGCGGAAGTTAGAGAAGGCAGACTGACCCCACTTTAGGAATGTGTAACGCTCCATGTTGCGCTCATACTCGCGATCCACGTTCATTTTGAAGGCGCGTGGGTTGCCGAATTCGTCAACCATTACAGAGTGGTCGATGACCAGATCAACAGGGTTCAGCGGGTTAATCTTTTGTGGGTTACCGCCGAGTGACTTAAGCGCATCGCCGCGAGGTCAACAACAGTTGGAACACCCTTGAAATACTGGATCAAAACGCGGGCAGGGCTACACGCAATCTCGCGTGGGCTCTTGCCGCCTTTCGCACCCCATTCGGCGAACGTCTTGATGTCGTCAACGCAAATCGTCTTGCCATCTTCAAAGCGCAACCTGTTTTCAAGCACCACTTTAAGCGCGGCGGGCAAGTTGGTGAAATCGCCAAGGCCCGCGTCTGTTGCGGCTGGGATGGAATAATAAGCGACGGATGCGCTGCCAACCTTGAGATCCTTGCAGGTGTTTCTGGTGTCCTTACCGACTGTGATGGGCATATCTGTCTCTTTTTTGGGTCCAAATTCGAATGATTTTGGGCGCAAATTGCCCCATAATGGCTGCGCAAACAAAAGCAATGTATACTATTGCACACTGAAATTGCGGAAAATTGAAGCCAGAGTGTTACGGATGCTCGCGCATCTCTCGCAAAAGGGTGATTAGTCATTTCAATGCATTGCTTCTATCTAGGATCTAACGCAACGAATTATACGAATCGATCCTTATGAAAAAGCTATCAAAACTCATTGCTGCACTTTGGATCGGTCTTTCTGGGACTGCTTATGCGCAATACCAGCCTGTTGTTATTGAATTGTTTACTTCACAGGGTTGTTCTTCGTGCCCGCCCGCGGACTCGCTGATGCACAAACTTTCAGCGCGCAGCGATGTGATCGCATTGTCCATGCATGTGGATTATTGGGATTATATCGGCTGGAAGGATGAATTCGGCCGTCCTGAGAATGCTGCGCGTCAACGCTCTTATGCGGCAGCGGGTGGTCGTCGCACTGTGTATACGCCGCAAATGATAATTGCAGGCGAGGATTCGGTTATAGGCACGCATCCGATGGATGTGGCTGACATGATTGCAAAGCACTCAAGATCGCAGAAAGATGTTGTGATGAAAGCTGTGCGCACGGGCGGGAAGATCACGATTGCTGCAACTGCGCGACGTCCCGCAAAATACGAAGTGAAATTTGTGAGCTACACGAGCAAGCGGACGTCTGCGATTAAGCGGGGTGAGAACGCGGGTAGAACGATCACTTATGTCAACGTCGTGTCTGACTTCAAAACTGTTAAGAAGTGGGATGGCCAAGCGCCTTTGTCATTCGCGGAAAACGCTGGGAAGGGTCCGATTATAGTGCTGATCCAACGCGCGGATCATGGGCCAATCGAAGCGGCGGCTGCCTTGAACTAAGTGTTCTTCCAGCGACGGTGAATCCAGAACCATTGGTGCATATTCTCGCGGATCAAGACTTCTAGACCGTCGTTTACCGCCTGTGTCATGGCCTCTGCATCGCTGTGTGGAATTTCGGCCTGCACTGTAATTTCAAAATCTAACCCGTTCTCTTGCCGAATGGCGTAGATCGGGATCAGGGCAGCATTGTATTTCAATGCAAGCTCTGCAGTGATCAATGACGTGACTGCAGGTTTGTCGAAAAAGTTGAGCTTGCTGCCGCCATAAGCGTGTAAATCGGTCAAAATACCTAGTACAGAACCCGACTTGATATGACGGACCATTTGCGACATGCCCTTTCGACCCTGTTCAAACATCGGGGTGCCAATGGTCGAGATTGATTTGACGTAGTGTTCGTTAAAATACGGGTTGGACATACGCCGATAGAGCGCGCCCATGTTGTGGCCTTTGGCAATCAAAGCTGCTCGGCTGACGTCATAATTGCCGAAGTGACCAGTGACGAGGATGACTGGACGACCCTCAGCACGCGCTTGTTTCAGCGCTGTATACCCTGGGCCAGTGATTTTTGATTGTATGGCGCGCGCAACAAAATCTTCGCCTGAATAAAGTTCGATCAAAGTGCGGCCCGCATTATTGGGCACATCTTTGCAAAGCTGCGCAATGTCTTGGTCGTTTAGGTCAGGCAGAACATGAGCAAGGTTCGCGCGAATGCGTTTGGGATAGCCTGCAAGTGGCGAGACGATATTTTGAACTAACCAGCCCATCAAGCGCACTCGCGTCGTGTAAGGCAGGCTAAGCGCAAGACCAATCAAGCCACGCAGAAAAAGATTAGTGATATATTGAGAAACGCGTTTCATAGAGAGCGCTTTACTGGGCTTGGCCAAAAGGCTCAAGTGATTGGCGCAGTTGCGATACCTGTTCCGATCATCGAATCCCGTGTGACCAATGCGGCAAGGGCGTCTTGTGACAGATCTTCGGTGCCATCAGGGCGCATGGGAATGACAAAGTAGCGCATATCTGCGGTGCTGTCGTGGACCCGAATGGGCATACTATTTGGTAAGTTGACCCCAAATTCTGACAGCACTTTGCGCGGTTCTTTGACAGTGCGCGATCGATAGGCGCGCGATTTATACCAATCCGGCGGCAGACCCAGCAGATTGCGCGGATAGCAAGAACACAGGGTACAGACGACAATGTTATGAGTGTCGGCTGTGTTCTCAAGCGCGATCAAGTGCATCGGTCCGATATCAAAGCCCATTTCACGGCTTGCGGCAGAAGCATCGGCGAGAAGTTGTGTCTTGAACTCAGGATCACACCAAGCGCGCGCAACGAGAGCTGCGCCAATGGCTGGGGATCTCGCATCCATCGCGTCGATTTGAGTGTTGATTTCCTCTGCGGTGGTGATGTCTTTTTCAACCAATAGTTCGCGAACGGCAATTTCCATGGTCTGCCAATAGCTTAGCGGCGTGTCGTCGTCAGCGCGGTAGGGATGGCCAGAGGGGGACACATGGTCGTGATGATCATGCGGCATGGGACTGGTCCATTTTCTCGATCCAATGTGCGTAAATTTCAGCTTCGATCATATCGTCAGGGTTTTCTGCATCCTTGTCCCAAACATCGCCAGCACGAAATCGCACGCGGTAGAGCATGTGTTCTTTGGCAGGCAAGCCGTAGGCGAGTTGCTCTGGGTTTTTGAATGGCGCAATTGCGCGCTCGATCGTACCAGTTTTGCCGCGCAAATAGACGGGTGCTCTGACATGGCCCGGGGGCATAAAAGGGCGAATGCGCACACTTGTGCCAACTGCAAATGGATCATTTACCAAGGCTTGCGTCCCCATATGTTGTGCCGCGTGCTTCGACCTCGGCCATTTTGGTAGCTAGTTCTTCGGTCGTATATGCGCTACTTTCGATCAGGTTTTGGTTGATGGAGGCAATCCAGCGCTCATAGTAGCTCATAGTCTCAAAGGCCTCTTCGCCCATGTCTTCCAAAACGCGCCGTAGGCCATCGACGGTGAAATACCCTTTGCCGCTGCACAAAATCATCAAAGCGTCGACACGTTTCTCCCAAAGCGAAAAATCATGCTGATCGTCAGAGATGGGTCCGGCGTCTTGCCCGCCCATATCATGCCATCTACGGCCATCGGTTTGTGTATCCATACCGAAACGCTAACAAAGCATAAATCTTCTGTCTAGGGCGATCGCTCAGCAGATAACATGGACTGTGGCTCGACGCTTTCTATTATCAATATTTCCGCACTTTGAGCGAGATCGCGCAGGCCTGCAACCACCTCAGCCATGACGATTTTACCGTCTTCTTCGCCAACTGTGCCGCGCTCTTCAATAGCTTCTCTCAGTTGATCGGCCATGCGGCCAGAAATGTTTGCCCAGCCAACTGATTCATGTACTCCAACCTTAGCCAAACACGCGTTTGAAAATCGTGTCCACATGCTTGGTGTGATATCCAAGATCGAAATTAGCTTCAATTTGTTCAGCGCCGAGCGCGGTAACGACTTCCTCATCGGCCAGCAATTCCTCTTTGAAATCGCAGCCCGTTTCCCAGACTTTCAAGGCGTTGCGTTGCACCAATCGATAGGCGTCTTCGCGGCTTGTACCTGCTTGGGTGAGGGCCAATAGGACGCGCTGGCTCATCACAAGACCTGGGAACTTGTTCATGTTCGCCATCATATTGTCAGGATAAACCAAAAGCTTATCAATCACAGAGGTCAGACGTGCGAGGGCGAAATCTAGCGTGATGGTCGCGTCCGGGCCAATGTTACGCTCGACCGAGCTGTGCGAGATATCGCGCTCATGCCAGAGGGCAACGTTTTCCATCGCAGGCACCACAGTCATACGCACAAGACGTGCAAGGCCTGTGAGATTTTCTGTCAGCACCGGGTTCTTCTTATGAGGCATCGCAGAAGAGCCCTTTTGACCCATTGAGAAAAATTCAGCCGCCTCAAGCACTTCGGTGCGCTGCATGTGGCGAATTTCGGTCGATACATTCTCAATCGAGGAGGCCACAACACCAAGGGCAGCAAAGAACGCGGCATGGCGATCACGTGGGATTACTTGCGTCGAAATAGGCTCTGGCGAGAGGCCAAGCTGCGCGCAAACATGTTCCTCAACCGCAGGGTCAATGTTGGCGAATGTGCCGACAGCGCCGGAAATTGCACCTGTCGAAATCTCGTCGCGTGCGGCCTTCAAGCGGGTAAGATTGCGATCCATTTCCGCATAAAACCGCGCGAAGGTGAGACCCATTGTTGTCGGTTCTGCGTGAATACCGTGGCTGCGACCGATGCGGATGGTGTTTTTATGTTCAAGCGCGCGCCGTTTCAACGCTGCAAGCAGGCCTTTGGTGTCTTCAATCAAAATATCTGCTGCGCGCACAAGCTGCACGTTAAAGCAGGTATCGAGGACGTCGGAACTGGTCATTCCCTGATGCACAAAGCGCGCTTCCTCGGAGCCCACATGCTCGGACAGATGTGTAAGGAAAGCGATCACGTCGTGTTTGGTGACTGCTTCAATCTCGTCAATGCGGGCCACATCGAATTCGACGTCTTTGGCTTTCCACACTGCTTGCGCGTTTTCGCGCGGGATCACACCGAGGTCAGCCATAGCGTCGCAAGCATGGGCTTCGATCTCATACCAAATGCGGAATTTGCTTTTTGGCGACCAAATAGCGACCATATCGGGGCGGGAATAACGAGGGATCATGCGCGATTGTCCTTTTCATGACTTTCAGCTGAAGTTGCGCTCTCTTAGTCTGGTGTTGATTTTGGTTCAAGCAAGGAGCGCGATATGAGACTTTTTGGCCTATTTGGTGCTGCCATGCTTCTCGCGCTTGCGAATTTTTGCTCAGCAGATCAGGAAAAGGGTTGGCAAGAATTGAATGGCGTAGAAATCGAGAAAGTATTGACTGGAATAACCTTGGACTATGCTTTTGCTTGGCAAGACTTCCGAGCGAGCGGGAAGACGCTTTATAACGCTGGGGCAGACAGTTGGGGCAATTGGCGCGTCGAGGGTAATCAATATTGTAGCCAATGGCCGCCGCGCGATCTTTGGGATTGTTACTGGGTGCTTCGTGCAGGCGATCACATTCGCTTTACGGGAAAACATGGTGACATCACGGATGGATGCATCCGCAAATGACATTGGAACCGCAAGATTTTTTGGGCCAGTGGCAAGTGTCGCGTGTCATTGAGGATGCGTTGACATATCAAACGGCGACGTTTTCAGGCCGTGCTGAGATATCAAACCAGGGCGATTGCTGGCTTTATGCGGAGACTGGGCACTTGCAGATGCAAGGTGCCAAGCCGATGGTTGCAGAGCGCCGCTATCTTTGGCGCGCACAAGAATCCAGCGTTGATCTCTTTTTTGAAGACGGGCGGTTTTTCCATCGGTTGGAATTGCAAGCAACGGCGCAAGCCGCGCATTGGTGTGATCCTGACCAATATGACGTTGCCTATGATTTCTCCGACTGGCCGCGCTGGCGCTCAACCTGGTCCGTGGTCGGGCCAAAAAAGAAATACGTCTTGAAGACGCAGTATTCTTTGGCACAATAGATCGAAAAGAGGTTTTGCACTTGCACTTGGCGAAGAGCCAAGAACATATGCTGCAACTCAATTTGACTGGAGAAAAAGATGAACGTGTCTCTGAACAACAAAGTTTTAAGCGAGGTGCTCGCGCCACAAGAGGGCACGCAGCTGCTTTTGAAGAAGGCCGTTTTGGTCATGGCGGGCATCGCTTTCCTCGCGATTGCCGCGAAAATCAAAGTTCCGATGTTTCCGGTCCCGATGACCATGGGCACCTTCGCAGTACTCACGATGGGCGCGGCCTACGGGGCGCGTTTGGGTCTTGTGACTATTCTTGGCTACATGTTGATCGGTGCGCTTGGCTTTGACATTTTTGCAGGCTCGTCCGCAGAGAACTTTGGCCTGACCTACATGATGGGCGGCACAGGCGGCTATCTTGTTGGCTACGTTCTGGCGGTTCTTGCGCTTGGTACATTGGCCCGCGCTGGTTGGGATCGCTCCGCGCCTAAAATGGCGGGTGCGATGTTGCTGGGCAACGTCTTGATCTATGTGCCGGGCCTGATCTGGCTGGGCATGCTTTATGGCTGGGACAAGCCGATCTTACAGTGGGGTTTGACACCTTTCTTGCTGGGCGATGTTCTAAAGTTAGTAATGGCCGGGATTATCCTGCCATTGGCATGGAAAATGGTAGGCCGTGCACGCGGTTAAGCTATCCCCTTAAAGTAATCTGGAAAGGGCGTTGCAGGGATTGCAGCGCCCTTTATCTTTTTAAGAAAGTTCAGTCACCACTTCAGAGCTACGCTCTAATGTTTTGTGAACAGCGCATTTATCTGCGATCTCTAGCGATCGTTTGCGTTGAGCATCGTCCAGAGTGCCGGTAAGCGTGATCACTCGCTTGAACGCATCTAACTTGTCCAAAGTCCCGCTGTCTTGCGCGTGTACTTTGTCGTGGCTTACATCGACAGACACGTCTTTCAATGGTCATCCTTTGCGCGAGCATACATGCGAGACGTCATGGATGTGCATGCTCCAAGGGCCGCCGATAAGAACCCATAAGGCGACATACCGCGATTGGTTCCGCCATAGGCAAGTGGCCCATCGGCAAGCGTGTGGTGGTTTGAGCCGCCATAGACATCTTGCAAAAATCCGCGGGGATCGGCCGCTCGCACGCGCACGACCCCTTCGGGTGTGCCGATCGGCGGCGCAGGACGCGCCAGCTTAAGATAGCGTGTGCTCCAGGACGCAATCACACTTGCAGCATAACAGGCGTCGTCGGGGTTGGTTATGAGATGATCCGCATCATCTAGCGTCACAAAGCTTTTGGGATGCTGAGCAGCAACAAAGATATTTGTCGCATTTTCGACGCCAACAAGCTTATCAAGCGGTGCATGCATCACTAGCAACGCGGCTTTTGAAGCGGTGATGGCATCCCTCAAATTCGCGGCGCTCACATCCTCAACAAAACTTTGCCCGATAGTAACGGGGCGCACACCAAGATTCACGCTTGCTTTGCCATTGGCTGCGATTTCATCCAAAGCACCACCAAAATTATGGGTCACGTGCCATGGATTATAAGGCGCACCAAGGGTGACGACGGCCTTGATCCCTTCAAGCTCTGGCGCGAGTTTCAGCACTGCAGCCCCGCCCAGCGAGTGCCCGATGAGCAGGCTTGGGGACATGCCACGCTGTGCAAGCATGGCTGAGGCCGCTTTCAAGTCATTCACGTTTGAGGAGAAAGTCGTGTTGGCGAACTCCCCCTGGGAATGGCCCAAACCTGTGAAATCAAAACGCAAAACGGCGATGCCCTAATTTGCAAGACGCCGTGCGATGCGGCGCGCGGCGGGAATATCTTTCGAACATGTAAAGCAATGGGCAAACAGCGCGGTCGCCAAATGGGGCCCGTCCGGCATATCAAGCCGCGCGGCAAGGTCGTGGCCGGAATGGCCGGGGAAGGTCAGGCGTTCAGTGGGCATGGGGCAGAATCCTAGTGCTGGCTCCTAGGGTGGGGCTTTTGTGTGCCAAAGGAAAAATGTGTTACAACAGTGTCGCGCGGAGGTGATCGAACGCGTTATTCGCCCATCAAGACCGGATCGAAAGGATATCTGGTCAAATTCTCAAATCCATCTTCGGTGATCAGCACCTGATCCTCCAGCTTGACCGAAAAATCGCCACCAACTTCACCACATGCCGCCTCAACGCAAAGCACCATGCCGGCTTTGAGCGGGTACTCGAAAGATCCCGGAACATAGTGATCTTTATGGGCAATCAGCGGCCATTCATCACACAGGCCAACCCCATGCATCATGCAACCATATTGCTGGGCTTTGTATTTGGCAGGGTGTTCCATACATTGATCAATCAGATCGGGGATCATTACACCGGGCTTGAGCCGGGACATATTGTGCATGATAAAGTCATGCGAGTGGCGCATGCAGTCGATCATGTCTTGGCGCGGCTTTTGATCACCGATCCACCATGTGCGCGAGATATCGATGCAGATCCCGTATGAACCAATCAAATCCGTATCAAAAGCGATGATCTCATTGTTTTGTGTGATACGTGGGCCGCATTCTTGGAACCACGGATTCGTGCGCTGACCAGAGGCGAGCAGGCGGGTTTCGATCCATTCACCGCCGCGTTTGATGTTTTCTGCATGCAAGACTGCCCAGATGTCATCTTCTGACGTTGTACCATTGGGAACATTTTCGCGCGCGAAGGTCTCCATTTCGACGCAGGCGGTTTCACAGGCATGATTGGCACAACGCATCGCGAGAATTTCATCTGGACCTTTGATCGCGCGGGACTTTTCGGTAACCTCCTCGCCATTCATGATCTCAAAGCCTTGCGCTTCAAGGCTGCGCAAGCCGTGCAGCATGATCTTATCTACGGCAAGGCGTTTGTTGTTGCCGCCATGCTCTTCTATTAGCACACGAATTTCGTTGGATAGAACGTCGGCTGCGACATCCACTTTGTCACCGCGATCAAAGTAAAACAAATCAGCACCAGAGCGTTGCTCACGCACCAACGGATTGAATTCGCTGAGGAAAGGCGAGTTTTTGTAGTCCCAAATCACCATATAGCCATCTGCACAAAGCAGCACTGCGCGAAATGGGTTGTGGGTGTTCCAAAGCTGCATATTTGTGCTGTCGGTGGCGTAGCGAATGTTGAGCGGGTCAAACATCAACAGCCCGCCATAGCCGCGATCCACGATATGTTGAGTTAGACGTTTCCAGCGATACTCCCGCATGCGTGCGAGATTGGGCAGCTCCAACCCTGCCGCGCGCCATTCATCAAAGGCTAATTGCGTTGGGCCAATTTCGATTCGGTTGTTGTCATTGGGGGTGCCATCGCCAAGGGTCGCGCCTTGGTTTGGATCAATCTTGCGCGCGTCGCGGTAGTGCTGGTTCAAGTGTTGGCCCTCCGGTTCGCTTCATCATGCGAAGGGTTTCGGCGGCTGGCATGCATGCCTGCGACGTTGGAAAGCGTCGTTTTTGAACACCACTCGGCAGGTGACGGGGCGGGGCGGCTTTGCTAACAGGATTGGTATGAGCGAGATTTGCCAAAAAGATCTGCCTGAAGAGATGCAGGTGATGCGCGCTTTGCCGGGGATACAGCCGCTGGAGATGAGCGATTGGTTGCGTGTTGATGCCGCCTATGCTGCGCAAATGCGTGAGCGGATAAGGCTGATAGGCGAGCAGCGCGGCGACGTGCACGCAACGATTGACAGCAGCGAGCCGGCTGTTGATGAGGCGTTTGAGGCGATTATTGCGCAGGTTCAAACCCTTGAGGGGTTCACGCGCGTCGGCGATCACATGCTTTGCCCTGATGGGCGAAGTGTTGATCTGAACGGCGAGCCGTTGATCGTGATTGGCCATTTGATCCAAGAGGACATCTGCATTTTGGAGCGACCGGATGGGTCAGACGAGCATATCCTAAGTGCCGCGATCCTATGCTTTCCCGCGCATTGGACGCTGAGCGAGAAGATCGGAAAACCGATGGGACGTATTCACCAACCCGTTGATGAATATGACGAAAACGTACGCCGCCGCGTGCAGCGCTTGTTTGATGGCGTACAGGTGGGGCGGCCTTTGTGGCGCTTCAATCGTGCCTATTCCGGTGCGACATTGTATCAGCCGCGTTTGGAGAAGGACTACAGCGAGTACGATCCCAGCACAGTAAATGATTTCCTGCGTTCAGAGCGTCAAGTGTTGGTGAGATTGCCAAATTCGAAGGCGGTCATTTTTTCGATCCACACCTATGTGATTGATCAGCGTGAGATCGGCGAAAGTTCTTGAACTAAAAAAGCCCAGTCATTTGACCGAGCTTGAATCGTTTATTGAATGAAGAGGCGGGTTTAGCGGCCCCAAACGCGGACTGGTCCGCAATCCATGTGAACAAAATTGGATCCTGAGTAGCGACCAACACCGCCACCTTTACACGCGGCCGCAGCGCGGGACACTTGGCTCACCGACCGTGAGGACAAACGCAAATCAGCGGCTTGGCCCTTCATATGCAAGGAGTTTTTCGCAACACCCTTGGAACGAGACCGCAGCATATTGTTTGTTTTTGGGCTGCGATAGCCAGAGAGCAGCAAGTAAGGCTCATTCGAATCCAGCAGGTTGTGGGCCGCTGCCATCACATCAATTGTGCGCAGATCGATGAATTTCACGTCATTGGTGCGCCAATCGCGCATGAAGTGGTGCACTTCCTGGACTGCTTCTTTGATATACTTGCCTTCGACCCAATAAATCATGTCGATGCGCTCGCCTGTTCGGCCAGAATACATCTTGATCCGACGAATATCGCCGCCTCCCCGTAAAAAGCCAGCGGCATTGCCGTAGGTCGGAGTTGCAACAACTGCTGTGGCTGCAAATGCACGAAGCAGACCGCGGCGCGTGACGCCGGTACTCAATTCGTTTGCCATAACTATTTCGTCCCGTTCTTACCTGTTCGCACCCGATGTTACGGATACTCTGCCTATTTATCCCCGCAGTTGCCGCCTTATGGCACGTTTCGAATCGCCAACCAAGACTCGATTTTTAGGAGTGCAAATTGACAACCAATTTCGGCATTTTTTTGCTCAATTTTGTAAATATATCACTTATCTCGGCGGCTCTGTCTTAATTGGCGGTGCAGAGGTGCACCACACAGCGGATTTTGTGCGTCCCATCGCAAATGTGAATGGACAGATATGGTGTTGATGCGGGACTACGGCACATGATTATACGCGCTCTGACCGGGCGTCATGTTCAGTATATTTTTCGGGGGACAACGATGCAGATGCCTCGCAGCCAAAGAGTTTTTTCAGGTCGCGCATTGCTTGCGGCGATCGCACTTACGCTTACTAACTTTGTCGCAACACCTGCGGACGCTCAGGTTGCGGCCTTTAAACAAGCGGTCGCTGAAGCCGCGGCCAAAGACAAAGGTATTGCCGCGTTTTATCAGGCGAATAAGTACAAATCGATTTGGACGGGGCGCAGTGGCAAGGATCGCAAGCGTCGCGAGGCACTGTTGAATGCTGTCAGCAATGCGGCTGATCATGGTTTGCCGGTCAGCCGATATAATCCCCAGCAGCTGCAAACTTTGCTCAAACAAGCGCGCAGCCCACGCGACCGTGGCGCTGTAGAGGTCGAGATGAGCCGGATTTTCCTTCAATATTCCCGCGATCTTCAGACTGGTGTTTTGACCCCGTCCAAAGTGGATCGTGAAATCGTACGCCAAGTGCCGCTGCGCGATCGTGTGTCTTACCTTACGAATTTCACCAAATCATCGCCTAAACGGTTCTTCCAAGCTCTGGCACCAAAAGCGCCTGAATATGCGCGTTTGATGAAGACAAAGCTGATGATGGAGCGGCAGTTAGCCAAAGGCGGTTGGGGGCAAAAGGTCTCCGCGAAGTCTTTGAAACCCGATCAATCAGGCAACGCGGTGGTCATTTTGCGTAACCGTTTGCAGGCGATGGGCTATTTGAAGCGCTCTTCCTCACAAACCTATGATGCAGCGATGCAATCTGCGATTCAGCAATTTCAACTCTCACGTGGTTTGAACCCTGATGGGGTGGCTGGTCCCCGCACAATGGGCGAAATCAACCGCCCGATTGAATCGCATCTTCAGGCGATCATGGTCGCAATGGAACGTGAGCGTTGGATGAACCGTCCCCGTGGCAAGCGTCATGTTTGGGTCAATCTGACCGATTTTTCCGCAGCGATCATTGATCATGGTAAAGAGACGTTCAAAACACGTTCCGTTATTGGCAAGAACCAAAGCGATCGCCGTAGCCCTGAATTCTCCGACGTGATGGAGTTCTTGGTGATTAACCCAACATGGAACGTCCCGCGCTCCATTGCAACCAAAGAGTATTTGCCGCTTTTGAAGAAGGACCCAAACGCGGTTGGCCATTTGCGCATTGTTGATAGTCGTGGTCTAACCGTTTCACGTTCTGCGGCAAACTTTGGCGAATATTCTGCGGAAACCTTCCCGTTTAGCATCAAGCAACCACCAAGTAATAGCAATGCACTTGGACTTGTGAAGTTCATGTTCCCGAACCGTCACAACATCTATTTGCATGATACGCCTGCGAAAAACCTGTTCAGCCGCGAAGTGCGTGCCTACTCTCACGGGTGTATCCGACTGCATCAACCGTTTGAGTTTGCCTATGCGCTATTGGCCAAGCAAACGAGTGATCCCAAAGGCCTCTTCCAGTCCAAGCTTTCGACGGGCGCTGAGACCCGCGTGGATCTGAATGACCCTGTTCCAGTTCACATTGTCTATCGTACAGCGTTTGTGACAGCGAATGGCTCTGCGAATTTCCGTCGCGATATCTATGGGCGCGATGCGAAGATCTTTTCGGCGTTGGCAAAAGCAGGCGTGCAATTGCGCGCGGTTGGCGGCTAATCTACAAAGCATATAATATGAAGGGAAAGCCGGAGATACCTCGGCTGTTTCAATTCTTGGGAGCAGTGTTTTGCTTGGCCTGTTTGCCTCGCCCTATGATTTCGCCTACATCATTTGAAAGAATTGGGTGAGGGCACAGATGACATTTACGATTGCGCAAATCGCACAGGCCTTGGATGCAACTGCTGTAGGAGATGTGTCGCTGAGCATAACTTCCGTCGCGGAGCCTGCGCAAGCAAATGCGGATCAGCTTGCCCTTGCGATGAAGCCCGAATTCGCCAAGACGCTGCCGGATGGCCACGCACTGGCTGCGATGATGTGCGCGGATGCGGATTGGCAAGGTTTTGGTTTGAAGGCAGCCATTCTCGCACCACGTCCACGATTTGCCATGGCAGGTCTCAGCGCGATGATGGACCCGGCACCAAGTGAGCCTGCGGGCGTGCATCCTTCTGCGGTTGTTGATCAGAGTGCGGTGCTAGGGGAAAACGTAAGCATTGGCGCGTTGAGCGTGATTGAGGCGGGCGCGTCCATCGGTGCAGGAAGTCGGATTGGTGCACAGGTTTTTGTAGGGCGTGACGCGCAGATCGGCGAAAACGCACTCCTGCGTGAGGGCGTCAAGATTGCCGCGCGCGTGCGGATCGGCGCGCGCTTTATTGCGCAGCCCTGTGCGGTTGTGGGTGGCGACGGGTTTTCGTTTGTCACCCCCGAAGAAGGCGCGGTTGAGCGGGTTAGGGGCAGTCTTGGCGATCAAGGTGATCTAAACGTGCAAAGCTGGGTGCGCATTCATTCTCTGGGCTCTGTGCGGATTGGTGATGATGTGGAATTGGGTGCAAACGCCTGCGTGGATCGCGGTAATGTACGCGATACGGTGATCGGCAACGGTTGCAAGTTTGATAACCTCGCACAGATTGGCCATAACGTCACCATCGGAAATGACTGCATGATTTGCGCGCAAGTGGGCGTCGCCGGCTCTACGCGAATTGGCAACAACGTTGTTCTTGGTGGTCAGACGGGGGTCAGTGATAACGTGTTTGTGGGTGACAATGTGATCACGGGCGGGGCAACCAAAGTGCTCTCTAACGTGCCAGCGGGACGCGTGATGCTGGGCTATCCTGCGGTCAAAATGGACAAGCAAATCGAAATTCATAAACTCTTGCGCCGCTTGCCGCGTCTCTTCGCCGATGTCGCAGGTCTGCAAAAGGGTGTTTCCAAGACTTCCGGCAGCGATTAAATCTACACCAACGCATTTGGCACAAAGGATACGGCCATGAGCATTCGTGACAGAGTTTTCAGCATTATAGCAGAGCAAGCCATGCTTGAGGTCAGCGATGTGAAGGGGGAAAGCACTTTGGAGAGCCTTGGGATTGATAGCCTTGGTCTGGTGGAGAGCATCTTCGCGATTGAGGAAGAGTTCGATCTGACCATCCCGTTTAATGCCAACGCCCCTGATGATAGCGATTTTGATATCTCTAACGTCGATACTATCGTGGCAGGGATTGAGCGCCTAATCGCCTTAAAATCGTGAGACGGGTCGTTATAACAGGCGCTGGCGCAATCAATGCGCTTGGCCAAAGTGCGGCCGCGACAATGGAGGCCATGCGCGAAGGCCAATGCGGCATTGGCCCGCTTGAGTTTCGCGATGTTGAGCGGCTCTCGATCCAGATTGGCGGGCAGGTCAAAGGATTTGAGGCCGAAGGCATCTTTAATCGCCAGCAAATGACGCTTTATGACCGCTTCACGCAGTTCACACTGTGCGCCGCGCAGGAAGCAGTGGCGCAGTCCGGACTGGAATTTACTGGCAGTTTATCGGTGCGCTCTGGCGTAGTACTTGGTACCGCTGGTGGTGGGGTAAGCACATGGGACGACAATTACCGCTCCGTCTATGAGGACGGTAAAAACCGTGTGCATCCGTTCGTTGTGCCAAAGTTGATGAACAACGCGGCCTGTAGTCATGTCTCGATGCAGCATAATCTAAAGGGGCCGAGCTTTACTGTTTCGACCGCCTGCGCGTCGTCAAACCATGCTATGTCGCAAGCGTTCTTGATGATCCGCACGGGTATGGCCGATGTGATGATTACCGGTGGATCCGAGAGCATGTTGTGCTTTGGCGGTGTGAAAGCCTGGGAAGGACTGCGCGTCATGTCGAAAGACGCGTGTCGTCCGTTCAGCGCAAATCGCAATGGCATGGTTCAGGGTGAGGGTGCAGGGATCTTTGTGTTTGAGGACATGGAGCACGCGAAAGCGCGCGGTGCGGAGATCCTTTGCGAAGTTGCGGGTTTTGCAATGTCCTCCGATGCGGCGGATATCGTCATGCCTTCCAAGCAGGGGGCTGCACGCGCGATTTCTGGTGCCTTGAGTGATGCGGGAATTGATCGATCAGAGGTCGGGTATATCAATGCTCACGGCACCGGCACGGCGGCGAACGACAAAACCGAATGCGCAGCCGTGGCGGATGTGTTTGGCCCACACGCGGATGATTTGATGATCAGTTCAACCAAGTCCATGCACGGACATTTGATTGGCGGTACAGGCGCGGTTGAGCTGCTGGCCTGTATCATGGCGGTGCGCGACGGGATTATTGCGCCGACCATTGGGTATGAGGAAGCTGATCCTGAATGCGCGCTTGATGTAGTTCCAAACGTTGCGCGCGAAACATCTGTTGATGTGGCGCTCAGTAATGCGTTTGCGTTTGGCGGATTGAACGCCGTCCTCGCATTGCGCAGATTCAACTAACCACAAAAAACGCGCCCGCGAAGGACGCGTTTTCGAGATGATTTCTGAGGCGCTATTACTGCGCTGCAACTGTGGTTTTGTCGTAGCTGGCAGTGAAGCCTTTTAATGACATCTCAAGTTGGATCTGCTGATCCTGTGCTACAAAAGGAACGATCGTGACGACAGCTTTTGCGCCCTTTTTGAAGCCATTGAGATCGCTCTCGGTCAATCCGATCCGCGCGAAACAGCCGACTTGATTGCACAAAGAATAGGGGTAGCGCTTGCTTTGCGCACCATCAACGGCGATGCGCAGCTGAGCTTGCAAGGCTGTTTCCAAAGGAACAATCACAGTTGCACCGGCTACTGCTTGACCACCCTGTGGGAGCTTGAACAGGCTCACCTCAGCGACAGGGTTGCCCGCTTCATTCTGCAAAAGCTGATACATCTGGCACGGCTCGTTTTCGCCGTTCTCGATACGCATGCATTGGATCTCCCAATCTTGCTCAATCTCGCGGATGTAGGTCTGGCCTATCTGCGGCGTGGACGTGTCTTCACCCAAATTCAAATCACCCTCGGAAGAAGGCACAGTTAATGGTGTTTCTTCCTCGGTCGTTGTTTTCTGGGCATATGCACCATTTGAGAGGACTAAACACGCGACAAAAGCGAAGGTAGAAAGACGAGTGATCATAAAAACAATCCTGAGTTGGTTAGTATTTTTTGATTGCCTAACACGTGCACATTGAACTGTCAGTGCCTGGCGGCCATCTAAGTAGCGAATTTGCGCTTATTTTGCCGAAAGCAGCGCGGTTGGCAAGTGGGAGCAAGCGCTCAGGCTGTGCAATTATTGGTCGATCCAGCCTCGCAATTGAACACAAAAAAGGAAGACCTCTCCGGGTCTTCCTTTCTTATTCTTCTCCCTGTCGGACTGACCGACTTATTGAGGAGAGCTTATGGCTGGGGGGTAGTAGCGTCAACAGGAAATCGACAAAATGTCGCATGTCGTCGGTGTGTAAACACGACCTTTGTTTGCAAAGCTGACGTTCCCGCTTCTTAGGCGGGAGTTTATATTAAAAAGACCGCGCCACAATGGACGCGGTCAGTCTGACAAGGAGGAAGTCTGTCCGCTCAACATGAACAACAGGCTGCGGACGATTGCACTCTGACATGATTAAATTAACATTCCGTTTCTACACGGTAGAAAGAGTAAAATTTTAGTAGCTCGCAGGAAAACGCAATGGACCATCATATTTTTGTTGGTGGCGGCGGCCTGGGCTAAACGGAAAAGCAATTGCTTAGCTTGGAATATGCCAATCGACACGATTTGATCTCTGGTGCCACGGACACGGGCAAGACAGTAACGCTTTAGGTTTTCGCAGAAAATTTTTCGAACGCCGAGGTGCCCGTGTTCCTAACTGAGGTTAAAGGCGTTGTATCTGGCCTCGCACATGCAGGGACCGATACTTTCAATCTGCATGAGGCGTTCACGTTACGCGCGGAAAAGATCGGGTTTAGCGACTACCTTTATCAAATTTTCCGGTCACCTTCTGGAATCTATTCGGCCAACAAGGCCATCCCGTACGTACAACGATTGCGGAAATGGGCCTGCTGTTGGTCTGGAGTCTTCTCGAACTCAGCGAACCGCAAGAGGGTGTGGTCTATAATGCCTTTCGCGTCGCGGACGAGCAAGGCATGCCACTGCTTGATCTCAAAGACTTGCAAGCTTTATTGGTGTGGTTGGGCGAGCAGCGCGAAGAACTGACGCTGCGCTATGATAATGTGTTGGCGAGCTTTATCGGCGCTATTCGACGTCGTTTTCTGGTGTTTGAAAACCAAGGCGGTGCAGAGCTGTTTGGCGAACCCGCGCTTGCGCTGAGCGACATCATTAGCACGACCGCAGATGGGCGGGGATGGATTAACATTCTGGCCTCTGAGAAGTTGATGGGCCCGCCGCGTCTTTATGCGACGTTCTTGTTGTGGCTCTTGTCAGAATTATTTGAAGAATCACCAGAAATTGGTGTTCCTGACAAAGCCAAGCTTTTCTTCTTCTTTGAAGAAGCGCATTTGCTGCTTGATTGCCCGCCAAAGCCTTTGGTTGATAAGGTCGAGCAAGTTGCACGTTTGATCCGCTCTAAAGGGGTGGGCATCTATTTCGTCACGCAGAACCCGTCTGATGTGCCTGAAGATATTCTTGGTCAGTTGGGCAACCGCATTCAACATGCATTGCGCGCGTTACGGCGCGTGATCGCCCTCAATTCATGCAGGCGGCTGAAACCTATCGTGACAACCCTTTGTTTAATACCGCTGACGCCATTCGCGAAGTTGGCGTGGGAGGGGCAGTGACCTCGATGGTGTAAAAGAAGGTTATTCCGGGGATTGGAGCGCACGCTGATCCGGCCACCCAGCTCTAAACTCGCGCCGATTTCGCAGTCAGAGCGCGCTGTAGTTGTCGCTAAATCGCATATTGCAGACAAATATGAAGCTAAAGAAGATCGTCAATCCGCCTATGAAATTCTGCGCGGGCGTGCGGACGTGACCGCGAAAGCTGCGGCATAGACTGAAGCGAAAGAGGAAGGAATGTAAATCGCGAAACCTGAATACAAATCCGCGCGTCGATACAATGGCACCCGCCTGACTCGCTCGACAAGTCGCGGGCGCGCCAAGAGCGATAGTTTCGGCAGTGCCATGGCGAAATTCGTGATCAAAGAACTTGAGGGCACCACAGGACGACGCATTGTGCGTGACAGCCTGGGCGGCCTGTTTAAAACGAGATAAGCCAACACAACAAAGCTGCGTATTAACCTCGCCTTGCAAGGGGGAGGCGCATGGGGCGTTAACTTGGGGTGTGCTCGATCGTCTGTTGCAGGACGAATATCTTGAGATTGCCGTCACTTCCGGCACCTCTGCGGGGGCGCTGAATGCGGCCGACTTGAAGTCAGGAATGCTGGCTGGCGCTTCTGAGGGTGCGTGCGCCTCCCTTGATGCGCTGTGGGCTGAGGTTGCTTGCAGCTCTAGTGCAGGTATGGGGCAATGGTTCGAGCAAGAACTGTATTCACCTGCGATGTTGAGCCGTGCATTGGAACTTTCGCCTGTCTACGCTTTTGCGGATGTGTTTAATCGGATGACATCCGCTATTCGTCGGGACTGTTTTATAATCATCCGCTGTAATCCATTGTGGATGGTTTGGATTATGGTGACGTCTGCGCACCTGAAGGACCGGATTTGTTCATCGGCTCCACCAACGTGCGCAGCAGCAAGTTGAAAGTGTTCCAAGGTGCTGAGATTGGCCCTGATGCTTTGCTCGCCTCCGCCTGTCTTCTGACACTGTTTCGAACCGTTGAAATAGATGGCGAGCCCTATTGGGATGGCGGTTACACGGGCAATCCACGGCTGTTTGAAAAAGACTATTCATAGAATATTTTGACTTTCAACATCAATCTGTTGAAACGCAATGAGGTGCGACGCACACCGCAAGAAATCCAGAGCAGGATTAATGAGATTGGCTTTAACACATCGCTCTTGCGCGAATTGCGAACGATTTCTTTTGTGCAACGCCTGATCAGCGAAGGCCCGATAGAACAAGGTGCAATGAAGCGGGTGAATGTATATATGATTGCGGATGATACGCTGATGAATTAACCATCAGTCGCCACGAAAACAGTCGCAATCCCGTCGGTTTTGGCGGCGCTTAAAAGCGCAGGGCAAGCGGCCGCTGATAGTTTTCTCGACACGCATTGCTCCGATGTTGGCAAACGCAGCAGTGTCGATTTGCAGGCGATGTTTAGCTAGTCGTTACGACTTGGGCTGACTCGTATCTTTGGGGTTCGGATAGACCAGACCAGCGGAAATCACGAGTTTCGCCGCATCTTCTACGCTCATTTCCAGCTCCATAATGTCTTCGCGGGGGAAAAATAGTAAGAATCCGGAGGTCGGGTTTGGCGTTGTTGGAACGAACACGCTGACCAAGTCCCCACTGGTGCTCGCTCGATCTGCAACTTCGCCTTTGGCCGTAGTTGAGATAAATCCAATCGCCCAAATGCCCTTGCGTGGATATTCAAACAAGCACGCCTTTTCAAAAGATCGCTCCGACTGGGCAAAGACGGTTTCTGCGATCTGTTTCACGCCCGAATAGATCGAGCGCACGACTGGCACGTTCTGTACAACGTTTTCGGCTACACGGATCAGGGAGCGCCCCAACAAACCTTTGGCCAACCATCCCACAATAATCGTGAAGAGCAAAAAGATGATAACGCCGATGCCGCGCAGATTGATGCCGATGTATTCTTCAGGTTGGAAATCATAAGGGACCAGCGGCAGAACAACGCTGTCAATCCAGCCAATCACCGACCAGATCAGCCAGATCGTAAGACCAACCGGCGCAATAACAATTAAACCCGTCAGAAAGCTGGCGCGCAAAGATGCGAAAAGGCCGGGACGGCGGGGTTTTTCGTCAAAGGGGGTGTTCATAAATATTCCAAACGAATCTGACGATTAAATAAGCGTGTATCGACGTTTGGGCAATGGGCGAGGGTGGTCTTAGGGCTGATTGTTCTTCATTTCGCATGCAATTTGGGTGGCAACTGCTGCATTGTTGAGCACTAGTGCAATATTCGCGCTCAGGGATCGGCCCTCAGTCAGCTCGAACACTCGTTGCAACAGGTAGGGCGTGACGGATTTTCCGATGATTCCATGGGTTTCGGCGTCTTGTAGTGCGCGCTCAATCACAGGCTCCATTTCAGCGCGCGGAATTTCTGCGTCCTGAGGAATTGGATTGCCAATCAATTGCCCGCCCGGCAAGCTAAGCGCTGCACGTGTAAGATGCGCTTTTGCGATTTCGGATGCGCTGTTGAGGCGCAAAGGCGCTTTATGTATGCTTTGCGCTGACCAAAAACCGGGTACCCAGTCTTGACCGTAGGCGATGACTGGTACGCCCAAAGTTTCGAGCACTTCCAGGGTTTTCGAGACATCCAAAATCGCTTTTGCGCCCGCGGCCACAACAGTCACGGCGGTTTGCGCCAACTCTTGCAAATCAGCGGAGATATCAAAGCTTTCTTCTGCACCGCGATGCACCCCGCCAATGCCACCTGTGGCAAAGACCGAAATGCCCGCCAAGCTCGCCGCAATCATCGTCGCGGCCACAGTTGTTGTACCGGTGCCACTCGTTGCCAAGCACACGGCCATATCAGCGCGGCTCAGCTTTGCGGCCTCCTTGGTTTGCGCCAGCGTTTCCAATTGTGCATCCTCTAAACCAACGAATAGGGTGCCGTCGATCACCGCGATTGTTGCAGGTTCCGCGCCACCTGCGCGCACGGTTGCTTCGACTTTACGCGCCATTTCAAGGTTTTGCGGATAGGGCATGCCATGGGTAATGATCGTGGATTCAAGCGCCACGATTGGTGTGCCGGCGTCAAATGCGGCTTGGACAGAGGGTGAGCGGACAAAGGGCGATTGGGTCAATGTGCTGTTTCTCCTGAGACGTAGCGCGCAGCGGCTTGTAAAGCCTGCTCTAGCGCATCTTTTGGTGAGGTGCCACGCAGCTCTGCGTTCATGTGAGCGGCCATAAATGTGTCGCCTGCACCCGTAACGCGCGCGATCAAAACTTGAGGCGGGCAGGCGTGGCGTACACCACTTGAATCTGCCTCTGCGGCAAGCTTGCCGCCATCAGTAACCAAGGCACGCACGGCCCCGCGTGTGACCAAAGCGGTTGCTGCCTCTGTCGCGGTCTCGAAACCGCTTTGACACAGCAATTCCGCTTCCTCGAGGTTCACGTAAATCGTTGCACGACTTTGATCGAGAAAGGGGCGTAAACGTTCGGCCTTGCCAGGAGACGCAGGCGCAACACGCAAGTCTGCTGCTGCGAACAATGGATCACTCGCGATCTTGCTCAAGAGGGCCAGCGTCAGATTTCCATCAAGAGCTATCATCCCGGAGTAAGGCGCATCTGCATTGCCAAGCGTGCCATCGTGCAACGGGGTCAGGATCTTTTCTCCCGCCGCTTCCAACGAATGCGCATCTGCGATGGCGGCAATCATCCCATTCGCACCCTCGACAGCCATATATCGGTCTGTTGGCAAATCGTCAGAGCGGTAGATATGGGTGCAAATCAAGCCAAGACCAGATGCCTCAGAGATAAGCTGTGTGCCTGCTGCGTCCTTTCCGACAACACTTAACAATGCGGGGTGAAGATCAAAGTGGCGCAGGGTCATCGCGATATTCATCGCAACACCACCGGGCAATTGAGAAATGCGACCGGGTACATCGCTGCCAAGGCGCATCGCGCTTTTAGACCGCCCGATCACGTCCCAAAGGACAGAGCCGATGCAAAGGATTTTTGGTATGTAAGTCATCTATCTTTTGTGCCGCTCTACGTGCGGGCTCGCAAGGGGCTATCGCACTTCAAACGTCAAGGCAGCCCAAAGCGTTTCCCAAACCGCGCCTGTTTCTTGTGCCAACGCCTCAGACGGTTCGCGCAAAAGCACATTGTCTAGCAAATATGCATACCCGGATTTCACGGGCACAATTGCGATGCCTTCTGCGTTTGTTTGCACTGTTGAAACCTCGACCACACCGTCGCTCGAACGTTCAAAAATCTCGACCTGGGCGTTGATCCGTGGCTTTTCGCGATAAAAGACCTGAACGGGTAAACCCGCACTTACGTCATCTGTGTACGGGTTATTTAGCGCGACGATTTCAATCTCCAACCCTTGTTGTGCGTCTTGTCCAGCCCCTGTGCCAACCGCATACAATCCTTTAGCAAAACGCGTGTAAGTCTCTCTAAATTCTTCCTCGCTCAACCCGCGCGTGCGATGTCTTTCGAGCACATTTTGAAAGGCTTTGTGCTTGGAAAATTTGTCGAACTTTGCCCATTCCCTATAAGTCAATTTTTCCGGTTTGCTTTGAAAGATTAGTGTAAACAGTCCGTCATTCTTAATTGGCGTGTCAAAGACAGGGGAATCGCCCAAGCGCGGCGTCACAGCTTGACGAGCCTCACTGTCGATCCGTTCAAACAAGGCTGCACGTCCGGTGAAGTACGCGAGGTCTATACCTTTGAAATTTTGCCCGTTTCTAGTGTAGGCGACGACATTCTCGCCTTTTTCGACTTGAAACTTTTTGCTATCAATCCAAAATTCATGAGCAAAGAGCTGCGCAGCAGCGACGCTCAATAAAACTGCTAATGTGAGAGACTTAGGGTTCATTATGTCAACTTTCTTTTTCTTCAGGGCGATGCTGGTGCAGTTGCTCGCAGTGTCAAGCTTTTTGGCGATCACATTGACGCCAATTCACGCGCATGAGGTCAGCCCCACGGTTGCAGACCTCGCGTTAGAGGAAGGGCAGGTGCGCCTTGATTTGCGCATTGCTTTGGAGAGTTTTCTGGCGGGCATCGATCTTGATGCAGCAGAGGATACAAATGACGTGCCCCAAGCCGCAGATTACGATGCTCTACGCGCGTCAGCACCTGACGCCCTTGAGAGCCGACTGACAGAATTCGCTCCGCAAATGCTACGCGATATCGTGCTTAGCGTGGATGGCGCGGTTATTCCGTTGCAAATCAGTGCATTGGGTATTCCGGAGGTGGGCGATGTAGAACTGCCGCGACTGTCCGAGCTGACCCTCAGTGCAAGTGTGGCATCTGACGCAAAGGGGATGCAGCTCGCGTGGCCAGACGGATACGGCTCTTTGATCCTGCGCCAGATTGGGCCGGAAAACCCCTACACGGGCTATATCAGTGGTGGACAAACCAGCCCTGAGATGTCTGTCGCTGGCGGCGAGGCACGTGGATTTTTCTCGGTTTTTGCGGAATATATTCCCGTCGGATTTGATCACATTCTGCCCAAAGGGCTTGATCATATTCTTTTCGTTTTGGGTCTGTTTTTCTTCTCAACGGCATTGCGACCATTGCTGGTGCAAGTGACGTCGTTCACTTTGGCGCACACGGTTACGCTGGCGCTTGGTGCGCTTGGTATCGTCACGATTCCGGGCAATATTGTGGAGCCAATTATCGCCGCTTCGATCGTCTATGTGGCGATTGAAAATGTGTTCTCAAACAAGCTTCACGCACGGCGGCCTGTCATTATCTTCGTCTTCGGTTTGCTGCACGGGCTTGGCTTCGCATCGGTGCTTGGCGAGTTTGGCTTGCCCGCAGGTCAATTCGTGGCGGCACTTATCGGCTTTAACGTAGGTGTTGAATTGGGCCAACTCACAGCGATCGCACTCGCGTTCCTCACGGTCGGATATTGGTTTGGTGGCAAGGACTGGTATAGCACCCGCATCGCGTTTCCAGCGTCTTTGGTGATCGCGGCCGTGGGTGCTTATTGGTTCGTTGAACGGGTGTTCCTGTAACGTTTAGACCTGCGCTAAGGTAGTTTTCAGATCACCGTAACCGGTAAAGCGCCGCTCAAACTTTAGACCAAGTTGGGCTGCGCAGGCCTTTGCCTTCTTAGTGAGAGCGGGATCTTCGGTTTGCGCCTGATACACGAGTTTTTCATAATTGCCGAAATACATATCGCGCAGCTCTGGATGGCGATCTAAGCCCATTGGCTTTATCACAAACGCTTCGAATTGGCGTACCAAAAAGTCGGTGAGATAAAAGGCGGTGAACTCATCTTCGGAGATTTTGCTGAAGGCTGCGTTGCCCTCAAAGAACGAATAGCAATGTGGCCCTTCGATCAACTCAACGCCTAACTCAGCGCATTTTGCGGCCAAAAGTCCCCCAGTTCCGCAATCGGCATAAGCTATGAAAATTTGTGAATAATCCGCTTGATGCTTCAACACGGCTTGCTCCACCGCGTCGGTGATTTTGTCAGGATAGACGTGATAGATCGCGGGCAGGCAGGTGAGATCCATATGGTCCCATCCATTCATGTCCTTGAGCGCCAGGATTTCGCGCGCTAAAGCTCCACAGGCAATAATCAATGATCGCGCGCCATTATGCTGCGTCAAACCTGATTGTGTTAATACATCATCTTCGATCTGCATCATGTTGTCCCTAAACGATAAAGGCTCCGAGCGCACATGCGCCGGAGCCTCAATCCAGTCTGTGCAAAGTGCTTAGCCAGCCATTTGATTGTGCTTGCGCCCAACCCATTCTTTGGCCGTTTCAACCGCAACAGCCGCATCGCGGCAATAGGCATCCGCGCCAATCGCTTTGCCAAATTCTTCGTTGAGGGGCGCTCCACCAACAAGAACGATGTAATCTTCGCGCTTGCCTTGCTCGACCAGCGTGTCGATTACGACTTTCATATAAGGCATCGTCGTCGTCAGCAGGGCGGACATTCCAAGAATGTCAGGCTCTTCCGCTTCCAAAGCTTCAAGATAAGCATCGACCGCGTTGTTAATCCCAAGATCGACAACCTCAAAGCCGGCTCCTTCCATCATCATGGAGACGAGATTTTTGCCGATATCATGAATGTCGCCTTTGACTGTGCCGATCACCATCTTGCCCACACGCGGGGCGCCAGTCTCTGCAAGCAGCGGTTTGAGGATGAACATGCCGCCTTTCATTGCATTCGCTGCTAAAAGGACTTCAGGGACAAACAAAATGCCATCGCGGAAATCCGCGCCAACGATTGTCATGCCACCTACCAACGCTTTGGTCAGAACGTCATAGGGGGCCCAGCCACGGCTAAGAAGGATGTTAACGCCTTCTTCAATCTCTTCTTTAAGACCGTCGTACAAATCGTCGAACATCTGTTGAACAAGTTCTTCGTCGTCCAGATCAGCGAGGATGATGTCGTCTTCGTCGGACATGAGCCATTCCTTTGGTGGGGCGTAATCGCCTGTTGTCTCCGAGATGTTTGGTCAGAATGTCGCATAAGCACTTCAACAATTGCGACATTGGCGCGTTCACATCCGACCAAAAACGAATTTTTGATCTGTTTACGGCTTAACTACTGCGGCGGCGTCTGCGTGTTTGACGTGCCACTGGCGCGTTTTCTTCGGTGCCATCGCTGCTGGATGAAAAAGGACCAAGGGCAGCGGAGATCACATCGAGCTTCGGAGCTGGCGCTTTTTCATTGTTTTCTAACGCGCGGCGCATGGCGCTTAGGTGCTCCGGCATCGTCCCACAACAACCGCCAATAATGCTTGCGCCGCAGTTTCGTGCGAGCAATGCGTATTCGCCCATCAATTCCGGTGATCCGTCATAATGAATGTGTCCATCGACGTATTTTGGAATGCCTGCGTTGCCTTTTGCGACAATCGGAACGGATGGTCCTTGCGCTGCAAATCCTAGCACTGTGCGCAGAAGGTCCGATGCGCCAGTTCCGCAATTTGCCCCGAACCCAAGTGGGGGATTTTCAATATTATCAACCATTTCCACCATCGCAGCACTGGTCAGGCCCATCATTGTGCGACCCGCTGTGTCAAAACTCATCGTTCCAACCCAGGGCATTTGAGCGCGCTTAAAGGCTTCTGCAGCAGCCAGATATTCTTCGGGTGCCGAAATAGTCTCGAGCCAGAGCACATCTGCACCACCGGCTTTAAGCCCTTCGGCCTGTTCATGAAAAATTTCAACCGCATCGCTGTGCGATAGTGTGCCGACGGGTTCCATAATGTCGCCTGTAGGACCAACACTGCCGGCGACGACGATAGGGCGACCCGCAGCATCTGCCACATCGCGACCGATCTCGGCGGCTATACGCGACAAATCATGGGCGCGATCTTGTGCGTCATGCAGTTTCAAGCGGGACGCGTTGCCGCCGAACGAATTAGTCAAAAATAAATCGCTTCCTGCATCAACAGCAGATTTGTAAAGCGTTTTAATCTTTTCTGGGTGTTGTTCATTCCACAGTTCGGGCGCGTCACCTGACATCAAACCCATGTTGAACAGGTTTGTGCCTGTTGCACCGTCCGCAAGTACCCACTCGCGTTCGGAGAGCATTTTGGAAAGAGTGTTTGTCATTAAGTCCACCACCTTTTTCTTGTCTGTGTCATAGATCGCGAAAATGAAGCAAATTCATATTTATCATAATGATCATGAGTGAGGCGAAGGTGTTGATTAAACAGTCACTCTTCGCGCAATGGTGGGGGGTCCTTCACTTCATGCCAAACATCCCAAAGCGCCAAAAAAAGACCCGTACGCAAAGGAGCTGCGGCGTAAAGAGGCTGCCATCTTGGTGCGAAGGCGCGTTTGAATTGCGCTAGGCCTTTTGAATGCGGTGGTGACAAAAAGCTTATTCTCTCAACCGATTGCAGCACGAAGGCCTCTTCATAAGGGGTTGAGGCAAGAGAAAACGTCTCGCACTGCTGATGTTTCGCGGCCTTAATCGCTGCCCAAACAAGGGCGTGCATGGTTCCGTCTGATGCGTCAGCGCTGCTACGCATCAGATCAAGCGTCCAAGCCTCCGAGGTTTTGTGACAACTAATGAAAGCAATCAAACGATCGTTCTGCCAAGCGGCAAAGACATCCTGTGTCGTGAGATAGGCCTCACAAAACCGCCCCATTGATAGACCACGAGGGGTTCCATTGATCCCATGCCATTCGCGGTCAATTTGATCTAATGTGTTGATTGTTTCCTTGGTGAGTGTGCGCTTGTTTACTTCAACGCCTGATTTCTCAATCTTGCGCAGCTTTCGCCGGAGTGTGCGTCGTTGGGGCGTCTCAAGCGTTGCTTCTTTAAGATCGATTAAGCCATCTTTCGCGATGCGCACTACAGAGAGGCTGCGCGAGCGCAATTGCAACGCTGTTCGCGCATTGCACTTATAAAAAAGTGGAATGGCCGCGCTTGTTCTTGCTTGGAGTGAAAGCGCAGTAAGGCTGCTTTGCAGTTTGACTGCGGGCTCAAACAACAGCGTAGTGGACTGCGTCGTGCGCGCAGTTGCGCCAATAATTTGACCATTTGGCGCAATCAACGTCGCCCCGGTTTGCAGCGCCGAAGAGGTTTCAGGATGCAAGCCGTGTGCGAAAAGGGCGACGCGACTGACTTCGGTTTGATCCTTCAAAGGACGAAACGCATAGAACATCCCCAGGCTTCTGGGCAGCACAAAATAGACAAAACGGAATGTGATCAGAGAAGTTAGTAGCTAGTTTATGTTGATGTTAGGTATCGCCCAAAGCAAGATCAGTTCAAAGGGGCCAACGCCAACTGGCGTATTGCTGACCAGCGCCAACCCAAAACAGACCAGGTAGATCGGGAACAACTGCGCGAACACAATATCCGTACTGCTTGGGGTCAAAACCCAAAATGCCAATGCCGCAGTGCCGGTATCAATGGCCGCAAAGCACATCGGCGCGAAGATCGCGAGAAGGCTTGGCAATCGAGTGTGGTAGCCGGCGACAGTTATGTGACGTTTCAGCGCGTATAAAGCGTGAAACAGGCGGCCAAGAACAGGCTTGCTTAAAAGACATAAGATGGCAGAGGCAAGGCATGCGGTAAAAGCAAACCGGACAGCGCGAATAAGGTGAGCCATGGTCCCAAAAAGCTGATCGATACGGGGGCTGTCACCTTGCTTGCCACAGCAAGATTTAAGTGATGCAAACAACGCCAACGCGCTAGCGTGCCAATGACTAACCCAAACTCTAAAGTTTGTGATAGCGCGACCGCCGCGGCATCGCTTGCTTGAGCCGCCTTAGCACTGACACGCGTGTGCAGGATGCGGTGCACGATGACATCGTATTGCCCCAGTGCGGCAAAACTGGCGGCTGTTTCCAGAATGGTGAGCGACCATTGAAGCGGTGTAATGCCGCTCCATGACCGCCCAACCTGACCCCAATCCAATGTTTCAAGAAACGGGTGCGCTGCGAGTGCAAAAAGTGGCAGCACTAGACACATCGCGAAAAGCTGAACAAAAGCTCTACTTTGAAGCACAAAGGAAGCAGATTTAGCAATCATACGCTTGCCATAGCGTATGATACTTTAGCGTGGGCTTAACGTCTAAATGCAGCCCATAAAAAAACCGCGGAAGGAATGTGTTCCACCCGCGGCCAAAGTTTACAAACCTGAGTTCGTTAACTTTCTGTCATCAACTGTGCTTTAGCAGTCGCCCAAAATTCATCCATTTTCGCGCGGATTTCATAGGGATTAGACTTTTCACCCAAGTCGCCCGCAACCTTGCGAACAACATCCTCATGCCCCGCTTCTTCAAAGTCGGACTTGATCACTTCTTTGGCGTAAGCGGTAGCGTCCCCTCTGGATGTGCTCATCAGCTCTGCGGCCCAAAGACCCAACAATTCATTGCGGCGTGTGTCTGCTTTGAACTGCATTTCCGCATTGTGCGCGAATTTTTTCTCGAAAGAGTTTTGGCGATCCTAAAAGGTACTCATATTGCTCACTCTCCTCAAGTGTTTTGCGTTTAACACACGAGATGCCAAAGAGGGTGCTGCAAGGGGCAACGCGCGGCTGCGTTGGCCTGTCGCCTTGCCCATCAGCGCGCCTTGTCCTAAGAGAGCGTCAGGATAAGCGAGGGCAGAGTCGTCTTGAGCTTATCACGCTGCAAAGAAAGTCACTGCCATGGCGCGCGGAAAAAAGATTTACGAAGGTAAGGCGAAGACCCTTTATGAGGGCACAGAGCCGGGAACTTTAATTCAATACTTCAAAGATGACGCGACAGCGTTCAACGCAGAAAAGAAGGACGTGATTGAAGGCAAGGGCGTGTTGAATAACATGTTGTCCGAGTATTTCATGGTTGGCTTGGCGAGCATCGGCGTGCCGACGCATTTCATCAAGCGCATTAACATGCGAGAGCAGCTCGTCCGGACGTGCGAGATTGTGCCGCTCGAAATCATCGTGCGCAATTATGCGGCGGGCACCATGTCGCAACGCCTTGGCATCGAAGAGGGCACGCAATTGCCGCGCCCGATCATTGAATATTGCCTAAAGGACGACAAGCTGGGCGATCCATTAGTCTCTGAAGAGCATATCGCTGCCTTCGGATGGGCGTCGCAACAGGATATGGAAGATATCTTGTCTCTGGCCTTAAGGGTCAATGATTTCCTGTCTGGCATTATGTACGGTGTCGGCATCAAATTGATCGATTTCAAAATCGAGATTGGCCGCGTTTATGAGGGCGATTACCAACGCCTAATTCTCGCGGATGAGATCAGCCCTGATAGCTGTCGTTTGTGGGATATTGAGACGAACCAGAAGCTCGACAAAGATGTGTTCCGTCGCGATCTTGGCTCGCTCACGGATGCCTACACAGAGGTTGCGCGCCGTTTGGGTGTGCTACCAAAGAACCAACAGCCGGTGACTAAGCCGACGTTGATAAACTAACTCGAATATCTCAACACCATAAAGGACTTATCGATGAAAGCTCGTGTACATGTCATGTTAAAGAATGGTGTTTTGGATCCGCAGGGTGAAGCGGTCCGCCATGCATTGGGTGCGCTTGGGTTCGAGGGTGTTGAGGGTGTGCGTCAGGGAAAAGTGATCGATCTTGATCTGGCGGATGGGACATCTGAAGCTCAGGTGAACGAGATGTGTGAAAAGTTGCTCGCGAATACGGTGATTGAATCCTACACGGTTGAGCTGAACTGATGCGCGCCGCAGTCATTACATTCCCCGGTTCTAACTGTGATCGCGATCTTGCGACCGGGCTAGAGCTGGTTGGCGCAGATGTTACGCGCGTATGGCATAAAGATAGCAAGTTGCCAGAAGGCATTGATCTTGTTGGAATTCCTGGTGGGTTTTCTTACGGCGACTATTTACGTTGTGGTGCGATTGCGGCGAATTCGCCAATTTGCGCAGCGGTGAAGACCCATGCAGAAAAGGGCGGCTATGTGTTTGGTGTCTGTAACGGCTTTCAGGTGCTGACAGAAACGCGGCTTTTGCCAGGTGCTTTGATGCGCAATGCAGGGCTGAAGTACATTTGCAAGACGGTTGGTCTTGAAGTTGCGGCTTGCGACAGTGATTTCCTTTGCAATTACGAGGTAGGTCAGGCCATTCAGGTGCCAATTGCGCATCATGAAGGCAACTACACCGCGACGCCTGATGAGTTGGATCGTTTGATCGGCGAGGGGCGCGTTGCGTTTCGCTATACGGATAATCCTAACGGCTCTGATCGCGATATCGCGGGGATTACGTCTGCAAACGGGCGTGTGCTGGGCATGATGCCGCACCCTGAACGCGCAATGGAAGATGTACACGGGTCCACAGATGGCGCGCGTCTTTTCGCTGGTTTGATCGGGACGATGGCCTCCGCGTGAGATTGCAGCCTTGAGCGATGTCGATCCACGCAGTAAAATCCTTCCCATGAGCGACGTGCCACCATCGTCCCCCCTATCGCAAACACTGTTGCGATCCGCGCGCGAGAGTGCGCGCTTCAATCTGTGGCGTATCCGGTTTTTGTTGTTCGGGCTGATCTTACTCGCGGGCGTGACGGTCTTTCTGACCAATTCTTTCCTAACCGACCGCTTCACAGAAACGACCCGTAACCGAGCAGAGCTACGTTTGACGCTTTATAGCGGAAACATCCTGTCAGAGCTGCGCCGCAACGCGATTGTGCCGCAGCTTCTTGCAAGAGATCCAGCGCTAATTGGCGCACTCAATTCCAATGATTTTTCGACATCGACCCAGCGCCTAATCAGCTTTGTCGAAGAGATTGGAGCTGCCTCAATCATGTTGCTTGATCGCGAGGGTCGCTCGGTTGCGGCAACGGATCGCAACCGTCTGCAATCCTTGCACCGCAATGATGCCTACTTTGTCGACGCACTGCGTTCAAACAACACGGTTTTTTCTGTGATGCAACGCGAATCCGGCGGCTATTCGTTTAGCTATTCGCGTCGTGTTGAAAGCAGTGGCGATGTGCTTGGTATTGTTGTGGTCGAAGTGGATTTGCAAAAATTTGAAAGGGCTTGGGCCGGTATTTCGGATGCGGTTTTGGTCACCAATTCGGAAGGCACAATCATTCTGTCGACAGAACCGAGGTGGCGGGGATTGATGGAAGAAGACGCGTTACAACGGCAGCCACCTTCGGGCGCAATCAGCCGCGCCTTGCAAGCTACCGCAGATTGGCGCGCTTTGCCAGGGGATGCTTATTTTCGCGGCGAAGCCGTGATGCGCACTCAGGCGCGGGTATTGTTTCGCGGCTGGCAGATGGCGAGCTTTACTTCCTACGCATCGGTACGAGAACGCGTAAACGGGGTGCTTGCGCTGGAAATCATGGGTTTCGCGATCCTGCTTGCGCTGACATTTTACTTTTTGAACCGCAAGACCGCTGTGCGCATGGCCTCTTTTCAGCGCGAGTCGGCGGGACTTCGCCAACTTAACATACGCTTGCAGCGAGAAGTCGCCGAGCGTGAGAAGGTGCAAGAGACCCTTGCAGTGGCCGAACAAACCCTTGCGCAAAGTTCCAAACTTGCCGCATTGGGCGAGATGTCGGCAGCTGTCAGTCATGAGTTGAACCAACCCCTTGCGGCGATGAAAACCTATCTTGCAGGGGCGAAACTTTTGGTGGGGCGCGGGCGGCCGGATGAAGCCTTGGCGAGCTTCCAGCGGATCGATGATTTGATTGGCCGCATGGGCGCAATCACACGCCAGCTTAAAAGTTACGCGCGCAAGAGTGGTGATGATTTTGCTCCTGTAAACCTTGGCGATGCGCTTGCCTCAAGCCTGTCTATGATGGAGCCGCAGTTGCGTCAGCGACAGGTCGAAATCAACAAAGCGGTGCCGCAAGAACCGGTTGTGGTAATGGCGGATCGCGTCCGCGTTGAGCAGGTGATGATCAACCTTTTGCGCAATGCGTTGGATGCGACGAAATCTGTGAAAGATCCACAGGTCGATGTTTTGCTCGCGGCTGGAGAAACAGCGATCCTGACCGTGCGCGACAACGGGCAGGGGATCGAGGACCTCGATGCGCTGTTCGAGCCCTTCTACACGACCAAGCAGCCCGGGGAGGGTGTCGGGCTAGGGCTTGCAATTTCATCGGGTATCGTAAACGATTTGGGGGGACGAATGACTGCCCGCAACGCGGCGCAGGGTGGTGCGGTCTTTGAAATTCGTTTGCCGATATTACATGAGGACGGCGCAGAGATCGCCAAACCCGCAGCGGAGTAGAGACCATGGCCAATGCAATGAAGATCGCCATTGTGGATGATGAGAAAGATATGCGTCAGTCCATTTCTCAGTGGCTCGCATTGTCTGGTTATGACACGGAAACCTTTGCCTCAGCTGAGGAAGCATTGGTGGGGATCAGTTCGGATTATCCCGGTGTCGTCATTTCCGACATCAAGATGCCGGGCATGGATGGCATGCAATTTCTGAAGAAACTGATGAGCACCGACAGTGCCTTGCCTGTGATCATGATCACAGGTCACGGTGATGTGCCAATGGCAGTGAATGCGATGCGCATTGGGGCATTTGATTTTTTGGAAAAACCGTTCAATCCTGATCGTATGTCCGAACTGGCAAAAAAGGCAGCCAATGCGCGCCGCCTCACGCTTGATAATCGCGCGTTGCGTCGTGAGTTGTCAGATGGCGGGCAGTTGATGAAAAAGCTGATTGGTGCCTCGCCTGTTATGGAGCGTTTGAAAGAAGACATTCTCGATCTTGGTCAAGCCGACGGTCATGTTTTGATCGATGGTGAGACGGGGACGGGCAAGACTTTGATTGCTCACGCGCTTCATGCAGTGGGCAGCAATGCGTGCAAACGCTTTGTTTTGGTGTCCTGCGCGGCGATGGACGAAGACTCTTTGTCGAAACGCTTGTTTGGACCTGTTGCACCAGAAGATCCCTATCTGCCCGCAATCGAAGAGGCGCGTGGCGGCACGTTGGTACTGGAAGACATCGAAGCGCTTAGTGATCAACTCCAAGCGCGACTTTTGAGCGTGATCAACGAGCAGGGTACACCTGCGGAAACCCGCATCGTTGCGATATCGAACCTGCAAGAGCAGAACCGCACCTGCGAAGACGCTTTGCGCGCTGATTTGTTCTATCGCTTGGCAGCGCTGCGAATCACTATCCCACCTCTGCGCTCGCGCGGCGAAGATATTTTGTCGCTGTTCACACGTTTGTCTGAACAATTTGCGGAAGAATATGGCTGTGCGACACCTGAAGTTTCGGCACAAGAGGCCGCAGAGCTGTTGCAAGCGCCTTGGCCAGGAAATGTGCGTCAGTTGATTAACATTGCAGAGCGCGCCGTTTTGCAAACGCGTCGCGGCTCAGGCACGATTGCATCTCTTTTGATGAATGATCACGATGAAATGACGCCGGTCATGACGACTGAAGGAAAGCCGCTGAAAAAATATGTGGAAGCTTTTGAGCGTATGTTGATCGACAATACGATGCGCCGTCATAAAGGATCGATTGCAGCTGTTATGGACGAGTTGTGTTTGCCGCGCCGCACGTTGAATGAGAAGATGGCAAAGTACGGATTGCAGCGCTCAGAATATCTGTAGCAGAAATTCTGCGGCTGCGCCGCGCGGGTTTTGTTGGGTTTTTGGGGTGCTGCCCCCCTTCAGCAGAGCTGAAATTTTCCCGAGGGATTAATGAGACCAAAGAAGTGTCAGCCCTAAGTACGCGATGGCTTGGGGCTTCTTTGGTCACGTTCATTGTCGGCTCTGCCTGTTCCGTAAATGTTTTCAAAAATTCTAAGGTAAAGAACGGGTAAACTTCTTTGGTCTTAAAATATCCTGGGGGTCTGGGGCAGAGCTCCAGTCCGACATCAAGCAGATTGCTGAAGTATGTCGAAGAGATAGCGTGGATTGTCTCTGGGTCCGCAAGCATGTCTAATTGAATTGAGAACCCCGGGTCTCGGATCTCGGATTTGATATAGCGCAGCGCCGAGAAACCCTCGATCGCGCAGCCCACGCTATCAAACAGCGTGATTTGACGATCTGTCTTACGGCCATCTGCGTCGCCGCTTAACACTTGCCAAAGTTCTGTGACTGGATGTGTGCTGTCCAGCTGTTGAATTTCGCCTTCAATCCTAGTTTGTTCTGGGTATTCAACGAAGATTGAACTGCGGGTCAATATGTCTTTGGCCAGTTGTGTTTTGCCCGGACAATCACCACCAATCGCGTTGATGTGAACACCCGCTCCGATCATATTGTCGCTGAGTATTGTCGCATATTGTTTGTCCGCTGTGCAGGTCGTGATGATCTGTGCACCCTCAATCGCTTGTTCCGGTGTTGCACAAACGATCACATTCAAGCCGGAAGTCGACAGATTGTCCGCGCACTTGGCGCTCGCATTTTGGTAGATGTCGTAAAGGCGCACAGTGTCTACGCCGCAGACCGCTTTCATAGCGAGGCTTTGAAACTCTGACTGTGCGCCATTGCTGATTATCGCCATGACGCGCGCGTTTTTGGGTGCGAGCGCACGGGCTGCCATAGCTGATGTGGCGGCCGTGCGCAGGGCGTTCAGCAGCGTCATTTCCGAGAGTAAGACGGGATAACCTGTCGCAACATCTGCGAGCAGGCCAAAGGCTGTTACCGTTTGATGACCAGTGCGCGTGTTGGGAGGGTGTCCGTTAATATATTTGAAGCCGTACACCTCACCATCAGAGGTCGGCATGAGTTCGATCACGCCCATCTCACTATGTGAGGCAAGGCGTGGGGTTTTGTCGAAGGCGGGCCAGCGGAGAAAATCTGCCTCAATCGCGTCGGTCAACTTACACAGCATTCTCTAAAGTCCGATATGGTGGATGAGTTGCATCATGTGATCAACTGACACGAAGGGAACGAGGGCTTTTTCGGAAGATTGCATAGTATCAGTCCTTTAACGGTGCAGGGTGGGGCGATCAAAAACGCGACGACCAAGGGCAGATGCAGCGAGATCTGTCATCTCTTGGGCCGTTGCGCCTCGATCATTAAGGAAGGGGTTGAGTTCCACCAAAGCAAGCGCGCTGAGCAACTCACTGTCGCAAATGACCTCCATTGCGAGATGTGCTTCGAGCAGGGTTGCACCACCGGGGACTGTTGTGCCTACACCTGGGGCGAACATGGGATCGATGAAATCAACGTCTAAAGAGACGTGCCGCAACCCATTGACAGTACGCACTTTTCCTAGGAATGTCGTTAGAGGACGCGAAATGGCGTGTTCATCAATCGCGCGCATATCGTGATATGTGATTGCGCTTTTCTGGAGTGCCGTACGTTCCGCTGCGTCCACACTGCGCAGTCCGATGATGCAAATGTTGCCTTGTGAGACAGGTGTTTCAACGCGCGAAAAATCGTAGGATCGCCCTGTTAGATAGCCCAGTAGTGTACCGTTCAAATTACCTGAATTCGATGCTAAAGGCGTGTGAAGATCGGAGTGCGCATCAAGCCAGAGCACAAACAGAGGGCGGTTCTTGCGGGCTGCATGACGCGCACTTCCAAGGATGGACCCTAGTGAGAGGTTGTGATCACCTCCAATAAGAATATTGGCGTTCCGGTTTGCTGCGCACTCTCGCTCGCATGTGCGATGACGCGCGTCCAACCGATGTTAAATCCGGGCCCTTTTGGGGTGATATCACTGAGATCGGGCAGGGTAAGGTTGTCGTCGTCCTGCACTGTGAGACTATGATCGCATAGTGCTTCTGTCAGACCTGCGGTGCGGAGTGTATCTGGTCCCATGAGGCATCCGCGGCGCGTTTTCCCGCTATCCACGCGGCAGCCAATGAGGTGAATTGTTTGTGACATTTGATCTCTCGGTTGTGGTGTTGTTGAGAAGGTAGATGTCCTTAATGGTCGTGCGTAAGCTTGAAAAGTGATCAAAATTGATTGCGATTGCTTATATTGAACAGTTGGCGTGACGATTCGGATGAAATAGATCGCAGCCTGATCCGCCATTTACGTAAGAATGCACGTGCATCTTTGTCTGAACTTGCCGTGCGCAGTGGTGTGACGCGCGCGACTGTGCGTGCCCGCATGGCGCGGCTTGAAGCGTCTGGGGAGGTTGTCGGGTATCAGGTGACTTTGAAAGGCGACATTGCTCCGGATCCAGTGCGTGGGCTTATGATGCTTGGCGTGGAGGGCCGTGGCGCGGAACGTATCACCCGTTAACTGACGGGGATGAGCGAAGTGCGCGCGGTTCATTCCACGAATGGGCGCTGGGATCTTATCGTTGAGATTGGGACGAACTCGCTCGAAGCGCTCGACGGAGTGCTGAGCCATATTCGTCGGCTGGACGGGGTGAGTACGTCGGAAACCAATCTGCTGCTGGCCACACGTGCGCGCTGATCAGCTGCGTTTGATTGCCATACACCAGAGTGCGAACAATGCGAGCGAGGCGAGCATATTCCAGCTGGCCATAGAGAGCGTGAACAGCTCCCAAGGGACATCGTCACAGCGCACCAAAGGCGCGGACATGATTTGCGCCATGAGACCTTCTGCGCTCAAGCCACCTACAGGGCCTGAGGTACACGAGGTCGGGCCTTCCCACCAACCGCGCTCGACACCAGTGTGATAACCACCGATCGCAGCCGTGGCCAAAGCGGCGAGTGCGCCGAGGATTGGAAACAAGCGTCCAGTGATCGCCACAGCTAAGACGCCAATGACGATTGCGCCAATATGCGGGTAGCGTTGCCAGTAGCATAGCTTACAAGGTGGCATGTCCCCAATATACTGAAACCCGAGCGCGCCTAGCATAAGAACGGCGGAGCCTCCTGCGGCTGTAAGGATGGCGAAAGAGCGGGTCATAAAAACTTCACAGCAGCAAAGCCACCGACCAGAACAGCGATGAACAGCACAAACATCAAAGGTAGACGATCTTCGATGAAGTCTTTGATCGGTGCGCCGAACTTCCACAAGAGGGCCGCTACGATGAAAAAGCGTAAGCCGCGCGCGAGGAAAGATGTCGCAATGAACGTGCCAAGCGACATGCCTGTCCACCCTGACATGATAGTGATCACCTTGAATGGGAAAGGGGTGAGACCTGCGGTTAGCACCGCCCAGAAACCTAGATCATTAAAGCGTGTGCTGAACTCTGCCATTGAATCTGCCTTGCCAAGGCTTTCCAAGATAGGCTGGCCGATTTGCTCAAATGCGAGCGCACCAATGGCATAGCCAAGTAAGCCGCCCGTGACGGAGGCCACCAACGCGATCCCCGCAATGAGCCATGCGCGCGAGGGGCGGGCGAGAATCATTGGGATCATCAAAATGTCCGGCGGAATCGGAAAGACAGAGCTTTCAACGAAAGCGACCAGCGCAAGTAACCAAAGCGCGTGGCGGTGTTCTGCCCATGACAATGTGAGATCGTAAAGTTTTCTAAGCATGTAAGCGCCTTATAATTGCCAAGCAGTGATCATGTGTCGTGCGAAGGGTCAAGTGGCGGTTAAGTCAGAAATGTTGAAATAACTCTCTTTTGAGGTCTGGACCCCGCGCGAGAGCACCGCTAAAGAGAGCGGATTGTGCCCAAGTGGCGGAATGGTAGACGCAGGGGATTCAAAATCCCCCGCCTTAACGGGCGTGCCGGTTCGAGTCCGGCCTTGGGTACCAACTTACACTGTAAGTTTCCGCGAATTCTCCATAAAAACAAGTAAAACAAGGGTCTTAGCCTTTCTACGGGGTTGTTTGCGGGGTTGTTCGGTATAATTCTAGGGACACTTCCTCAGCACTGCTTCGTCTGGAAATCACTTGGTCGTTTTTTGACAGCAAGGTCACAGACTGACTAAGAATCGTCAAAAACGGATATACGGTTCCTCGCAAAACAACCTCTTATGGTTTACATCAAAACCAGCCAATGGGGTCATCAATGTCCAAGACAAGCCAAGACAAGCTTCCACAGTACGTTTATCGGACACCTTTTGGGGTCTACCGTCTGCGTAGGAACGTTCCCAAAGACATCGTGGAAGTGTCGGGTCGCAAGCTCTGGTACAAGGTGCTGGGCAACGATTTCAAAGATGCGATGCGTGCTTATTCAACAGCCTTGCTGGAGTTTGATCGCTTTGTTGCCACCTATCGGAATGAAGCACCAGTGCGTGATGCTGCCCTTGCGATTGTTTCTTCTGAGTACGGTGAAGAGGCGATGCTACAGTTGGCTCGTGTGTCCGTCATCATACAGTTTGAGACAGAGAGCGTTTTGACTTTTAGGAGTCACCGCTCATCTGTGTTTAGTTAAGCAGATGAAAAGGCTTAAAAAGGAACTATTATGAGACTTTTACTCACAGCGATTTTCTTACTCACAGCTACCCAAGCCCTTGCTGAGATGCGGCAAGCGGTGTGTAACGAGAGCGATATCCACTTCATGTTCGATCAGCACGAGATTGTGTTGGCTGATGGTGCATGGTCGGAAAGCTATCAGCCCAATGACATGCGTTTCGGTGCGATCGATGAGCGGCACCGCGAAGAGTTGGTCGCAATTTTTCCAGAGCTTGAGGAAGATACGCAGCGCAAATACCCCGCTGCCCGCCCCTCAATTGATGCTGAGCAGATCGCGCGCGTGCTTCAGTCAGAGGTGTAGAGCGCGCCACGCGGCCCAGTCTTCCGGTGCGTCCAAATCTAAACGCGCACGATTGTCGTTCAGCGGAACATATTTGATCTTTTCAGAATGCGCCTTGAGCAACGCGGCCGCGCCTTTGTCACCCCACAGGTTTTCAAACTCAGACAGAAGGTGGTTGGGAAAAAGTACCGGATGTCCCGGTTCGCCTGTGATGCTGCTGGCCTGAATAATACTGTCTGGATGCGCTGTATGTGCATTCAAAATGTCACGTAAGTCATTGATTTCAATTGCGGGCATGTCTGGGGGCAGGATCATCATCGCAGTGCCGTGTGGCGCAACAACTTTCGCCGCTGTGCGCAAGGATGCAGACATGCCGTCTCGATGATTTGGCACGACACAGGTTTGCACGTCCAAGTGCGAAACGACATGTGCGCGGGGGTGATCCTTGGATGATAGGCTCACCAACACCTCGAAACCCGCGCTTATCGCGCGCTTGGCCATCGTTGCAAGACATGGTGAACCGTCAACAGATTCAAGCAATTTGTCCCCCCCGCGCATACGTGACGACGCGCCAGCAGCGGGGAGGAGACAGATAGGTATCATCAGCCCCGCATCCGCGCGCCGTCCGCATCGAAAAGTGGTTCTGTAATCAGGCGTGCTTTACGCATTTTGCCCAAAATTTCGATCTCTACCTCAAGCTCGTTGCGGGCCAAGTTCCGTGGAATCAAAGCCTGTGCAATTGATTTTCTAGCGTAGTGTGAATAACCACCTGATGTGCAGAAACCTTGGACTGTGCCATCGATCCAGATTGGTTCGTAAGCGACCACATCTGCGTCGTCCGCATCAATCTCAAACGCGCAAAGCTGACGGGCAGGGGGTGTTGCGCGCTCTGCTTCAGCGGCTGCGCGACCTATGAAATCGACGTTCTTTTTGAAGCTGATGAAACGATCCATACCAGTTTCTGCCGCTGTGTAGTCGGGAGAAAATTCCGACATCCAAGAGCCGAAGAACTTATCCAGACGCAAACTCATCATAGCGCGCATGCCAAACGGGGCCATGTCGTGAGGTTCGCCCGCTGCCCAAAGCGTGTTCCAAAGCTGGCGTTGCGCCATGGCATCGCAATAGATTTCAAAGCCAAGATCGCCCGTGTAGGACACGCGCTGCACGATGCAATCCGCCATCCCAACGCACATGCGCCGCACGTCCATGAATTTCATGTCAGAGATATCAGTTCGGGTACAAACGGCAAGAATGTCGCGCGCCTTTGGACCTGCAATCTGGAAGCCCGTGCGACGATCAGAGATGTTTTCGTAGGCTACGCCGTCCCGCATATTTATGTCAAACCAGCGCGTGTGAAACGCTTGGCTGCCGTAGCTTGCGGTGAGTTGAAATTCCTCTTCGCCGAGGCAAGACACAGTGAAATCACCTATCAAACGCCCTTTCGGAGACAACATCGGGGTCAGGCTTAGACGGCCTGCTTTCGGGATACGACCAGCCATTATGCGATCGAGCCATGCGCGCGCATTTGGGCCCGTTACGTTGTATTTGCCGAAATTCTGTACCTCGTTGATACCAACGCTATTGCGCACGGCCTTAACCTCGCGTGCGGTCGCTTCGAAAGCATCAGAGCGGCGGAAGGACGGGGTTTCATAAGATGCCTCGCCCTCGGCGTGCGCAAAATAGTTGGCGACCTCAAGCCCGTATTGCTGGCCCCAAACCGCGCCCATTTCGCTGAAAATATCATACATTGGAGTGGTGCGGAACGGACGCGCGGCGGGCAGTTCTTCGTTCGGATAGGCCACGGAGAAGCGGTTTTGATAGTTCTCGATCACTTTTGGCAGCGTGTAGCCCGGTGTGATCACCCCTTGACCGAAACGCGCGATGTCCATGGCGATTGTATTGCGTTCCGTCTCGCCCTCGATCATCCATTGCGCCAGCATCAGGCCTACGCCACCACCTTGGCTAAAGCCCGCCATGACCCCACATGCGCTCCAATAATTGCGCAGTCCAGGCACGGGGCCAACCAAGGGGTTGCCATCCGGTGCAAAGGTAAAGGGGCCGTGGATCACCGATTTGATGCCCGCAGTTTCGAGCACGGGGAAGCGTTTGTATGCAAAAGCAATGCTGTCTTCGATCTTGTCGTAATCATCGGGCAGCAATTCATGCCCAAAGTCCCAAGGCGTACCATCGACAGCCCATGGACGGCAAGGTTGCTCATAAAAACCGATGCACAGCCCACGTCCTTCTTGGCGTAGATAACTTTCGCCCGCAGGGTCCATTACATGGGGATGTTCTGCAGGCATTGCTTTGATATCGGCGATATCATCGGTGACGATATATTGATGCTCCATCGGGTGGAGCGGTAGATATACGCCCGCCATTTCCCCGACTTCGCGTGCCCAAAGGCCAGCCGCATTCACGATATGCTCTGCGTGAATTGTCCCCTTGTCGGTGACAACATCCCATGTTCCATCGGGGCGCTGAATGGTCTCTTCCACTTTGCAGTGGGTTTCAATGCTCGCGCCGCCCATACGTGCGGCCTTGGCGTAGGCGTGCGTCGTGCCAGAGGGGTCAAGATGCCCATCAAGCGGGTCATAAAGTGCGCCAAGAATGCCATCCGTGTTGGTCACTGGCGCAATTTTCTTGATCTCTTCAGGGCCGACAATCTCTGTCTCAAGCCCCATGTAGCGATGCTTGGCCCGCTCTGCGAGCAGCATATCAAAACGTTCTTGATTGTCCGCGAGCGTGACGCCACCTACATGATGCAGCCCGCAAGACATGCCCGTCAACTCTTCCAACTCTTTATAGAGTTGAATCGTGTAGCCCTGCAAAGCGGCCATATTGGTGTCGCCGTTTAGCGTGTGAAAGCCACCGGCTGCGTGCCAAGTGGAGCCAGAGGTGAGTTCAGAGCGTTCGATCAACATCACATCGGACCAGCCGAGTTTCGTGAGGTGATACAGTACGCTGCATCCGACAACGCCGCCGCCGATAACGGCTACTCTAGTGGTGGTTTTCATGAGTGGACCTTTCGTTTCTGTTGCTAATTTTTCGTCGAAAAATCGCAACCCACTTGTATCACTGCGACATCTTTTGTCGCCTTGAGTCAATTGAGCCGTGTTTCACGCGGTAGGTTTGTCGCAAATACGCATCGTTCAGGAGTTACCTCATGCGCACCACTGCACAGGCAGTCGTCATCGGCGGCGGCGTTATTGGTTGCTCTATTTTATACCATCTCACAAAACTTGGCTGGTCCGATGTTGTGCTTTTGGAGCGTGATGAATTGACGTCGGGCTCTACGTGGCACGCTGCTGCGAATATCCACGGGTTGCACGACAGTACCAACATCAGCCGCATTCAGCACTACACGATGAACCTATACAATGCGCTGGAAGAAGAGACAGGCCAGTCCTGCGGTGTGTTTCAACCCGGTTCTCTCTATCTCGCGCAAACCGAAGAGCGCGTGCATCAATTGCGCCTACAAGCGGCCAAAGCCAAGCTCTACGGGATGAATTTCTACGAGATTTCCATCGAAGAGGCGAAAGAGCTGAATCCGATGGTGAACTATGACGGCATCAAATGCGTGATGTTTGAGCCAGATGGGGGAAATGTTGATCCGTCGGGCGTCACGAATGCCTACGCACTTGGCGCACGTCAACGCGGTGCGGAAATCATACGCTTTACCCCCGTCATCGCGACTGAAGCACAAGCTGATGGCTCATGGATTGTCAAAACACCAAAAGGTGATATCCACACGCAATGGGTCGTCAATGCAGCAGGTCTATGGGCGCGCGAGGTCGCGGCGATGGCCGGTGTGACATTGCCTTTGCAACCAACAGAGCATCAGTATTTCGTGACTGAAAGCATCGCAGAGATTGAATCCTCCGATCGTCGCTTACCTTCGGTCTCTGATCGGGATGGTGAATATTATCTGCGCCAAGAGGGGCAAGGCCTCCTCGTCGGTGCTTATGAGAAGGACATGAAATTCTGGGCGGAAGAGGGCACGCCGCTTGATTTTGCGCATGATCTGTTTCCCGATGATCTGGAGCGGATCGAGGATAACATGATGAACGCGATTGAGCGTGTGCCAGCCGTCGCGGAGGCAGGCATCAAACGCGTCATCAACGGCCCAATGATCTGGTCACCGGATTCAAACGTGCTCTTTGGACCTGTACCCGAGCTCGATAACTACTTCTGTTGCAACGGAATTATCCCTGGTTTCTCACAATCCGGCGGTATGGGGCTGATGGCAGCGCAGTGGATCATTGAGGGCGAAACGCAATACGATATGTTTGGCTGGGACGTTGCGCGGTTCGATACATGGGCGGACAAAGCCTTTACCAAAGCGCGAGTTGAGGACAGCTATGCGCACCGCTTCGCAATCCATTTCCCGAATGAAGAGCGCGCTGCAGGCCGTCCAGCCCGCATGCGACCTGCTTATGTCAAACAAGCCGAACTCGGTGCCGTCTTTGGTCTCAACGCAGGGTGGGAACATCCGCTGTGGTTCGCTGATCATCAAGGTGCCAGCGACACCAATGGCTTTACCCGTCAAAACTGGTGGGGCCCTGTGGGTGAGGAATGCAAAATGCTGCGCGAGCAAGCGGGTATCATCGATATCTCGAATTTTGCGAAATACATCTGCAAAGGGCCGGGCGCATCCGATTGGCTTAACGCGATCTTTGCCAACAACATGCCTAAGGCGGTTGGCCGGTCATGCCTAACGCCCCTAATCGGTAAACGCGGTGGCATCGCAGGTGATTTTACGGTCACCAAACTGGCAGAGGATGAGTTCTGGATAATCGGCTCGGGCATGGCAGAGCGCTATCACCAGCGTTTCTTCAAGCAAGTGCCGCTGCCGACAGGCACAACATTCGAGAGCCGCACGAATGAGATGTGCGGCTTCAACATCGCAGGCCCTAAGTCGCGCGATATGTTGCAACGCCTGACCAATGCATCACTTGCGACGGACGATTTCCCCTTCATGCGTTCAAAGTGGGTCGAGCTTGCGGGCGTCACTGTCCTTGCCCTGCGTGTCAGCTTCACCGGCGATCTAGGCTGGGAACTCCATTGCGCTGAAGCAGATCAAGCACGGCTCTATGATGCATTGCTCAAAATCGGCAAAGACTTTAACGCGGGCCCAGTTGGTGGGCGCGCTTTGATGAGCTTGCGGGTTGAAAAAGGCTATGGGTCTTGGAGCCGCGAATACAGCCCCGAATACTTCCCGCAAGAAGTCGGGCTGGATCGCTTGTGCAAGATGGACAAGGAGTTCCTCAACAAAGATGCTGTCGCCAAGACCCTAGAAACCGAAGCGCGTGAACACATGGTGCTGCTGCGCTTGCATGAACAGGATGTCACAGCCTCAAATGCGGATGCAACGGGCGGTGAACCGATCTTCAAAGATGGCGTGGGCATTGGTCGCGTCACCTCTGGCACATATGGCTACACGGTTGGGATGAGCCTAGCGCTTGGCTTCGTCAAAAACGCACAAGCGGGTGACGTCGTCGAGGTTATGGTCCTTGGCGAACCGCACCGCGCCACCATCCTAAACGAACCACCCTTTGATCCAAATGGCGAGCACCTACGGGCTTAAACTCGCTTGAGCCCTCCCCTTTTCCATAAATATCCCGGGGGAGGTTTGGCTTTGCCAAGTCGGGGGCAGCGCCCCCCCCCCAAAAAAACCTCTAAGGCCGCTCGCTTTGCTCAAACTTAGGCAGCATCGCGCTGAAATCTTTACCAAGCCCATCCTCGTCCTCAACGAACTGCGCATAAAGTGCTTGCGCCATAGCCCCCATCGGGGTGTCTGCCTTTACAGCAATCGCCGCTTCTTGCGACAGGCGCAGATCTTTTAGCATCAATTCCGCAGCGAACCCAGGTTGATAGTCATTGTCCGCAGGTGAGGTCGGACCAACACCGGGGGCGGGACAATAGGCATTCATGCTCCAACTATACCCAGACGAAGTGCTCACAACGTCAAACATTTTCTGACGATCCAGCCCGAGCTTGTCGGCTAAAGCGAAGCTCTCACAGGTCGCAATCATCGTCGCGCCAAGGATCATGTTGTTGCAGATCTTTGCGGCCTGACCATTGCCCGAAGCACCACAGTGCACCGATTTTTGTCCCATAATTTCAAAGAGCGGCAGCACCTTTGTATAAGCCTCATCGGTACCGCCCACCATAAAGGTCAACGTGCCGCCAGAGGCGCCACCAATCCCGCCAGACACAGGCGCATCAAGCGCCAAAACACCTGCCGATTCACATAGAACGGCCACATCACGCGCGCTTTCCACGTCGACGGTGGAGCAGTCTAGCAAAACCGCGCCAGCATGCATCGCAGGGATCACTTCATCCGCGACAGAGCGTAGGATCGCACCATCGGGAAGCATCGTCACAACAACATCTGCACCAGTCGCGGCCTCGACGGCACTGGGCGCGGCAGTCACACCATTTGCGGTGGTTCCGGCGACATCAAAACTGCGCACGTTATGGCCTGCTGTGGCAAGATTAGCTGCCATGGGGGCACCCATATTCCCAAGTCCGATAAATCCGATCTGCATGGCCGTGCTCTCCTGTTCAAATGTCAGCTTGTCTTTGCCCAAAGGGCGCAGCATGAAAGAGACATCAACGGGCGGCACTTTGTCCAGTGCATGTTTCCATTTGGGACTGCGATCCTTGTCGATAATCGCGGCGCGAATGCCTTCTAAGAAATCGCCATGCTCCATTGCGCGGGCGGTGTAGCGATACTCCAACTCCAATGCGCGTTCCAAATCCTGCATGCCGCGCAGACGGTGAATCATTTCGACCGCACTGGCCATGGATAGGGGCGAATTTCGTGTAATTTTTTTCAGGGATTGCACTGCAAAATCAGAGGTATCCGTGCGTAAGTTCATGCAGATATCACCAAGGCTTTCCCCGCAGAAATGGCGAGAAATGCTCTCTAGGTGCGCGCTGATATTGGCCTCTGGCGGAGCGGTGTAAAAAGTCTTAGCCGCCTCGATATCACCGCTTTGCATAAGTTCGGCCTTAAGCGCGTCCCATGACTTAGCTTGCACGAAATGATCTGCAAAGCCCGTCAAGATCGCATCCCCAGCCGACATGCGCGCGCAAGTCAGTCCGAAGTATTCCCCAAGCCGCGCAGGTGCATGGGCCAACAACATCGAACCACCCACATCGGGAATCAGCCCAATCCCGCATTCAGGCATCGCGATCTGACTGCTTTCGCACACGATGCGGTCTGAGGCATGACAACCAATGCCAACGCCACCACCCATCGTGAAGCCCTGCAAGAAGGTCACAATCGGCTTGGCATAGTTAGCGATCCGTGCGTTCAAACGGTATTCATCGCGCCAAAACCCTTGCCCATAGGCGAAATCTCCAGCGCGGCCCGTGCTGTAGAGATCTGCGATATCCCCACCAGCACAGAATGCTTTTTCACCAACCGCATCGATCACAATCAACTTAACCGCGTCGGCGTATGCCCATGTGCTAAGGGCTTCATTAATCGCACGCACCATATCATAAGTCAGCGCATTCAAAGCAGACGGCCGGTTCAATGTGATGTGACCTGCTTGGCCTGCGGCGCGGATCAAAATGTCGCTCATAGTGTTAACTCTTTTCGGGATAGGTTGATTGTTTTTCATTCATTTGGCGGCCTATGGGCAACACATTTGATGCAAACGGGGGATAGTGTGGGGTGGCATTGTTATATTTCGCGGCGAATCGCTAATATACTCACCAACTTTGGGGTGATTATCATGGAGCGCAGTGTCACGCGCATTACAGTAGCTGCGGCAACGCGGCAAAGGCCACGCATGTTGGCGGATCTGTTGCAATCCTTGCAAAGCTTGGATGTACCGCAGGGTGCGGAGCTGTCGTTTGTCTTTGTCGAAAACGATTCTGTTTTGACGATCACCGATTTGGTTGAAGACTTTCACAAACGTACAGGTTGGCCTGCGCGCGCAGTTCTTGAGACGCGGCCAGGCATTTCTTATGCGCGTAATGCTGCTATTGAAGCGGCACTTGAGGGCGGGTCTGATTGGCTCGCTTTTGTGGATGATGACGAACAAGTGCGCCATGATTGGTTGCGCCAGCTTTTGGCCGGTGCGAAAGACGCCAGTGCGCAGCTTGCAGGCGGGCCAGTAGTGCCCGTTGCGCCCGCTATGGGCTGTTCTGATGATGAAACTGACGTGCTCGCGTATTATGTGCGTGCGGCCAAGGTCAGCAATGCGCGTAAATTGGGCGCGATGACTGTGGGGCGCCGGTTTGATTTGGCAACGAACAATTGGCTTGCCGATCTGGCTGCAATTGATGCGTCTGGGTTGCGCTTTGACCCTGATTTCGGATTGAGCGGGGGCGGAGACACTGACTTTTCTCGGAGAGCGCACAAAGCTGGTCTGACGCTGGCTTGGGTGCCGCAGGCGATTGTGACCGAAGAAGTCGCAACCGCAAGGTTGAGCAAAGCCTATATCGTCGAGCGCGCGCGTGCGCAGACGATTGCCAAATATCAAATGGCCAAAGTCGAACGCCCTAGAATGGCAATAATAACGGCTATCTCGCAGGTGGTCTCCAAAGGGCTTTCGGGCGCGTTTTGTGTCGCGACGTGGCCAGTTTTTGGACGGTATAGCTATCATCGTGGATTTAGATCTCTGGGAATTGCGCAAGGATTTTTGGCAGGGCTTCGCGGTGAGAACCAAGCGTTCTACACACAAGTGACGGGCGACTGACGCTTTAAGATTGCTTGCTAAAGTATTGAAAAAAAACGCGTAATTTTAGTAATTACGCGCCTTCGTTGTGTTTAGTCCATCGCTTTGAAGTTGAACTCACCGCCTTGCTTGATGCCTGATGGCCAGCGCGCGGTCACGGTCTTCGTGCGCGTATAAAATTTGAACGCATCAGGACCGTGCTGGTTCAAGTCACCAAAGACTGATTTCTTCCAGCCACCAAACGTGTGATAGGCAAGTGGCACAGGGATTGGCACGTTGATGCCGATCATGCCTACATTCACACGGGACGCGAAATCGCGCGCAGCGTCGCCATCACGGGTGAAGATCGCGGTGCCGTTGCCGTACTCATGATCCATCGCCAGCTTGAGCGCTTCCTCATAGGAACCCGCACGCACAGTCGACAGAACCGGGCCGAAGATCTCGTATTTGTAGATGTCCATCTCGGGCGTGACGTTGTCAAAGAGGTGCGGACCAACGAAGAAGCCGTCCTCATATCCCTGAAGGCTGAAATCACGACCGTCGACGACCAATGTCGCGCCTTGATCAACGCCAGTTTGCACAAGGCGCTCAATATTGGCTTTAGCCTTCGAGGTGACGACAGGGCCGTAATCCACGTCGTTGCCGGAGGTATATGGACCGACTTTCAGTTTTTCGATCTTTGGCACAAGCGCCTCGATCAAACGATCTGCGGTGTCTTCGCCAACAGGCACAGCCACGGAAATCGCCATGCAACGCTCGCCAGCAGCACCGTAACCCGCGCCAACGAGGGCGTCGGCAGCTTGTTCCATATCCGCGTCGGGCATGATAATCATGTGGTTTTTCGCACCGCCAAAGCACTGTACGCGCTTGCCGTTGGCACAACCGGTCGCATAGATATATTCTGCGATGGGGGTCGAACCGACAAAGCCAACAGACTGTATTACATCATCATGCAGAATCGCGTCGACAGCTTCTTTATCGCCATTCACGACTTGGATGATACCTTCTGGCAGGCCTGCTTCTTCAAGCAATTCTGCAAGCATCAAAGGTACGGACGGATCACGCTCTGAAGGCTTTAGAATAAACGCATTACCGCAAGCAATCGCAGGTGCGAACATCCACATTGGGATCATGGCAGGGAAGTTAAAGGGAGTAATTCCTGCTGTGACACCAAGGGCTTGGCGCATGGAGTACATATCGATGCCAGGGCCCGCCGCGTCTGTGTAGTCGCCTTTCAGCAATTCAGGAGCACCGATGCAATACTCCACCACTTCAAGACCACGCTGCACGTCGCCTTTCGCGTCTGGAATGGTTTTGCCATGCTCACGGCTTAGCGCTTCTGCAAGCTTTTCCATGTCACGGTTCAAAAGTCCGACAAAGGCCATCAGAACACGTGCGCGCCGCTGTGGGTTGGTTGCGGCCCATCCCACTTGTGCTTCAGCGGCGATTGCCACGGCCTTGGCCATTTCTTCACCATTGGCGAGCGGCACCTTGGCCTGCACTTCGCCAGTCGCGGGGTTGTAGACGTCTGCAAAACGGCCCGATGTGCCTTTGACGTGCGCGCCGCCAATATAATGCGTGAGTTCTTGCATGGGTTTTCTCCTGTTTCGTTGACATAACTTTAATCTTGCAAAAATGCCTTTAAAAGATGCAAATGACCCAAAGTGTTTTGCATTTTTGCAAAGGGTCTGATGTGGCGCAAAATTGGGACGATCTTCGGATATTTTTGGCGGTGGCGCGTGGGCAAAGCCTTTCGGCAGCAGGTAAAAGGTTGCGTATTGATCCTGCGACAGTGGGACGCCGCGTGGCGCGCTTAGAACAGCGAATGGGCACGCCGCTGTTTGCAAAGTCACCGCTTGGCTATGAGTTGAGCGCGGCGGGTGCGCGTTTGCTGCCCCTGGCGGAGCATGCGGAACAGGCGATGGGGGCGGCAGGCGAGCTGTTGGGGACCTCAAATACCCACGGAAACGAACTTAACGGGAGCATTCGTATTGGTGCGCCCGATGGCTGTGCCAACTTTTTATTGCCGCAAGTCTGCGCGCGCATTGTGCAAGATCATCCTGATCTGGATGTGCAAATCGTGGCCTTGCCACGGGTTGTGAACCTCTCCAAACGCGAAGTGGATATGGCGATCACGGTCAGTGCGCCCACGGCGGGTCGCCTTACAGTGCAAAAACTGAGTGACTATAAACTGCATCTGGCCGCAGCACCGCAGTATTTGCAACAAGCTGTTCTATTGCGATCCAAAGAGGATCTGCACCAGCACCGCATCATTGGCTATGTGCCTGATATGATTTTTGATAAGGAATTGGACTACTTAGGTGCCCTTGGGGTCGAGCGTGTGCCCCTTGCTTCAAATTCGGTCTCTGTGCAATTCAACGCCATTCGCCAAGGTGCGGGCCTTGGTATTGTGCATGATTTTGCCCTACCAAGCGCGCCCGAATTGCAGCGTGTTCTAACTGATGAGATCAGCCTGACGCGTAGCTTTTATCTTGTGCGTCATAGTTCGGATCGACGTTTGCAGCGGCTTAACCGTTTTGCACAGGCGCTGGTGGCGGGCTTGCGCAGCGAAATTTCGCGTCTCGAAGCACAACCTTGACAGGAAAGCCGATTGCGGAAATTCTGGCTATAACGCAATAAAATGACCGGAGACGTGAATATGTTGGTTCAGCAAATCCTAAATTCAAAGGCAAACGGGGCGGTCGTCACAGTAAAACCCGGTTCATTGGTCAGGAATGCTGCGCAAATTCTAGCTGAAAAGCGGATAGGTACAGTGGTTGTGTCATCTTCTGGCGACACTGCTGAAGGAATTTTGTCTGAGCGAGACATTGTACGCGAACTGGCGGCGCACGGGGCAGGGTGCTTGGCGAAAAAGGTCGATGACTATATGACCTCTAAGCTGGTGACATGCACACGTTCCGACGCGGCTGATAGTGTGTTGCACCGCATGACTGAGGGGCGTTTTCGCCATATGCCGGTTGTTGAGGATGGCCAGTTGATCGGTCTGATCACGCTTGGCGACGTTGTCAAAGCGCGCCTGAGCGAGTTGTCGATGGAAAAAGATGCGCTGCAAGGGATGATAATGGGGCATTAATTACCGCTATCATGCGCTTCTGCCTTGCGTCTTTTTGCGCAATATTGTTGCGTGCACCTAGAATTAAAGGAGCGCGTCGATGCGAACAGGTCTGTACCCCGGCACATTTGATCCGGTCACTTTGGGTCATATTGATATCATTCGCCGCGCCTGTGCGCTGGTTGATAAACTGGTCATCAGTGTTGCAATTAACCGTGACAAAGGCCCTTTATTTTCCCTCGAAGAGCGCGTCGAGATGATCGAGCGCACATGTGCCGAGCTAAGCGCCCAGACGGGCACAGAAATTGTTGTGCATCCATTTGAGAACTTGCTGATCGATTGCGCGCGTGACGTAGGTGCGCAAATCATCTTGCGTGGTTTGCGTGCAGTGGCTGATTTCGAATATGAATATCAAATGGTTGGTATGAACCGTGTGCTGGATGACAGTATTGAGACGGTTTTTTTGATGGCCGATGCGCAGCATCAAGCGATTGCGTCAAAGCTCGTCAAGGAGATTGCGCGCCTTGGCGGCGATGTCACCTCGTTCGTGACGCCAGATGTGAACGCTGCGTTGAAAGAGCGCTTGGGTTAACTCGCGTCCAGCGCTGTGATGATTGGGGAGAAATCCGCAGCCGTCAAACTCGCTCCGCCCACCAACGCGCCATCTACGTTCTGAACTGCGAAAATTTCAGCCGCATTCGCAGGCCTGACCGAACCGCCATAGAGCAAGCGAACGCTGCGCGCTATCTGCAGGCCAAAACGCTGCTCTAAACGCGCGCGAATATAGTCGTGCACTTCGGAAATTTGCGCGATGCTCGGAACCTTGCCTGTGCCAATCGCCCAGATCAGTTCATAGGCGAGGACCAATGACTCGCCGGTGATGTCGTCAGGAATGGATCCCGCAAGCTGACTGCCAATAATATCAAGCGTGTTGTCGGCTTCGCGTTCTTCAAGTTCTTCGCCCATGCAAATGATGACCCGCAGACCCGCACTTAGTGCGGTGAGGGCTTTGGCGCGCACGTCTTTATCGTGCTCATCATGATCCGCACGGCGCTCGGAGTGGCCAAGGATCACATAGCTGGTGCCCGCATCAAGCAGCATTTCGGCAGAAATATCGCCCGTATGTGCGCCGCTTTCACGTTTATGGCAATCTTGCGCGCCAAGAGTGATTGGGCCCGACTTGGTATGCTCGAAAGCGCGGTGTAAAAGCGTGGCAGGGGGCGCGATCATGATCTCGGAAAGTGCACCAGTATGGGCCTCAGCCAGCGCTTCGATTTGAGCGAGATCCGCGCTTGTACCGTTCATCTTCCAATTGCCTGCTACAAATTTGCGCCGCATAACATCTCTCTGCCTTAATGATACCTCTAGGTCAGCGAAATTGTCAGGAAGGTCAAGACTTCGCCGCAGCTGCTTGAAGTTCTTCGACGTCTTTAAATTTGATCGATTCACCGCAGCCACATGCATCCGTTACATTTGGATTGCGGAATTTGAAACCAGACTCAAGCAGCGATGTTTCATAGTCGATTTCCGTACCAAACAAAAACATCTGCGCCATTGGCGCGATCATCACACGGGCACCGTTCTGTTCGACCAACTCATCGTTTTTGTCGACCTCATCGACGTAATCCATGGTGTATTCCATACCCGCACATCCGCCCTTTTTGACACCAATGCGTAGGCCCATGTGACCGTCTTTCGCCATCAATTTGGCGATCTGTGCTTCTGCTTTTGCAGTTATGCTTACAGCTTGCTTGCCAGGAATGCCGAACATGGGACTATCTCCGAAAGGGTTAAAGTGCGTTTAGAATATGCTTGTGCAGTTTTATACCAAGCTACATGAAGCCAAGCTCTAGGCGGGCTTCATCGCTCATCATTTCCATGCCCCATGGGGGTTCCCAAACCAGTTCGACGTTGACGGTCTTCACGCCTGCCATCGGTTCAATCGCTTCTGCGACCCAACCGGGCATTTCGCCGGCAACCGGACAACCCGGTGCGGTGAGGGACATCAGAACGTTGACGTCATTCTCTTCATTGACATCAATCGTGTAGATCAAACCAAGATCGTAGATATTTACTGGAATTTCAGGGTCATAGACCGTACGGCAGGCTTCAACCAAGCCCTCATAGAGCGGGTGGTCCGTGCTGGAGGGGACAATCAAGGGAGTGCCTTCAAGCGGCGTTGCTTCAGTCATGGATAGCCTCATTCGTGTACTTGAGTCTTTGTATAGGGATTGCGAATGCGTGCGTAAAGGGGCGGTGGTAGACGGCATTCGGTCACTGCTGGCAAATCGGGGCTTGCTGGTCGTAAGAAAAGAGCAAAAGATGCGTGGATGAGCGTAAAATCTCCCAGTAAGTGTAGAACACCGCCCACACGGGCAACGTTGATTATCATGACGGCGGGTTCCGTGCTGACGTTGAACTTGTTTTTGCCGTCGCTTCCCTCGATGGCCGCTGAATTCGGCGTCAGCTATGGCGTGATCAGCTTTTCCATCGCGGGCTATCTGTTCCTATCCGCGGTCTTGGCAATCATTTTGGGCCCACTGGCGGACCGATATGGGCGCAGACCCATCCTGCTGTGCTCATTCTCTATTTTCACACTGGCATCGGTTGGGGCCGCGCTTACCGAAAATTTCACGTTCTTTTTGATCTTTCGAATGTTGCAAGCGGTCTGCGCAGCTGGAAGTTCGCTCTCACGTGCGATTGTGCGGGACATGTATCCGCCCGGTCGCGGCACCAGTGTGCTCGGCTATATTGCGATGGCCATGGCGGTTGCACCGATGATTGGTCCTTTGCTTGGGGGACTGTTGGAAGAAACGCTAGGCTGGCGCTCTGTTTTCTGGGTCTTTGCTATTTTGGGCATGCTAAGTGTTCTGCTCATTTGGATCGATCTCGGTGAAACCGTGCCGGGCAAGGGCAGCAGTTTCGATCAACAATTAGCAGCTTATAGAGTCGTTCTGCTCTCGCATATGTTTTGGAGCCATACGATGGTCATCGGATTCTCCATAGCTGCTTTTTTCGTGTTTCTGGCTGGTGTGCCGCTTGTGGCAAGTGCGCATTTTGATCTGACACCAAGCCGTGTTGGGATGGCGCTTGGCTCTATTGCGATGGGCTTTTTCGTGGGGAGTTTCATCGCGGGACGGTTATCAGAACGCAGTCCACCAGGCTTGATGATGATCTGGGGGCGACGTGTTGCGATGATTGGCCCTATCTGCGCACTGGTGCTTGTCTTAATGAACCTCGAAACGTCCGTGGTGTTTTTCCTATTGATGGCGAGTTTGGGTCTTGGCAACGGTATTGCGCTCCCTAGTGCAAACACGGGCGCGATGAGTGTGCGACCTGATCTTGCGGCCAGTGCCTCGGGGCTTTCTGCTGCGATTGCAACGGCGATGGGGGCAATCGCCAGCGCAGTGACCGGCGCAGTGTTAACACTCGAAAACGGCGCATGGTTGTTTTGCGTTTTGTTGCTGTTGGCATGCATCGGAGCATTGGGTTTCGCACATATCGCGGCGCAGGCATTGAAAGAAGCCGCGTAGACTGCTTTTCAAATCCAATTGGTGGTAGTAGGAGGCGGGAATGACACACCGTTTTTCTTTTTCTCTAAATGCTACCGACGGGCGCGCCAGAGCTGGTGTGATCGACACGCCGCGTGGTGAAATCCGAACACCTGCTTTCATGCCTGTGGGCACGGCAGCTACTGTCAAAGCGATGATGCCGGAAAGCGTGCGCGCCACAGGTGCAGACATTTTGCTGGGTAACACCTATCACCTTATGCTGCGCCCAACCGCAGAGCGGATCGCGCGTCTTGGTGGATTGCATAAGTTCATGAACTGGGACCGCCCGATCTTGACGGATAGTGGCGGTTTTCAAGTGATGAGCCTCGCAGAGTTGCGCAAACTGACTGAAGAGGGGGTGAGGTTCCGAAGTCATCATGATGGCTCTAAACATCACCTCACGCCTGAACGCTCTATGGAAATCCAAAAGCTGCTTGGCTCTGATATTGTGATGTGTTTTGATGAATGTCCCGCGTTGCCCGCCACAGAAGGTGATGTGCGTAATTCGATGGAACTTTCTATGCGGTGGGCGCAACGTTCGCGGGATGCGTTTGGGGATCGCCCGGGGCACGCTCTGTTTGGTATTCAACAGGGTGGCGTCACCGAAGAACTTCGCGGCATCAGTGCAGAAAAGCTGCGCGAGATTGAATTTGACGGCTATGCGGTTGGTGGCTTGGCCGTTGGAGAGGGACAAGAGGCGATGTTCGGTGTGCTCGATTATGCGCCTGATATGCTGCCAATAGATAAGCCGCGTTATCTTATGGGGGTGGGCAAGCCAGATGATATCGTCGGTGCAGTCGCGCGCGGTATTGATATGATGGATTGTGTTTTGCCGTCGCGCTCGGGCCGCACGGGGCAGGCTTGGACGCGTCGTGGTCAGGTCAACATCAAGAACGCGCGCCACACAGACGATCCGCGCCCGTTAGATGAGGCCTGCACATGCCCTGCGTGTTCAAACTACTCGCGCGCGTATCTCAATCATGTGTTCCGCTCGCATGAGATGATCTCTGGTATGCTGATAACTTGGCATAATTTGCATTATTACCAAAAGCTAATGCAAGGCATGCGCGATGCGATTGCGGCGGGCACTTTTGACGCATTCCAAACTGAGTTCAATGCGATGCGCGCATTGGGCGATATCGAGCCTTTGTGAACGATCTTTACGCGACTGAAGGGTTTGTGCGTTAGACGCATTTCAAATCTAACACATAATTTATCTACAGCGCCATAGTACTTGCGCTCTGCGCCTCTTTTGTTGAAGCGGGTAACCCCGCGTTGGATGCAGTGCATTGGATGTATTGATGACGTGCGATGAAACGCATCTGATTAAGAAAGCCGCTTGAAACTTGTGCTATTGCGCCCCATGTAAATGGACTAAGAAGGAGACGATTAGTGTTGCCGCCAAGCGGGGCCAGATCGTTTTGCCAATAGTTAGGACAAAGCATGCAAAAACCCCTTAATTCATCCTATCCGGTGTTGCCGCTGCGCGATATTGTGGTTTTCCCACATATGATTGTGCCGCTCTTTGTCGGCCGTGAAAAGTCAGTCCGCGCCTTGGAAGAGGTGATGGCGGATGACAAACAGATCCTGCTCGCCGCGCAACGTGACCCAAGCGAAGATGATCCGCAAATCGTTGGTATTTTCGATGCTGGTGTAATCGCCAATGTGTTGCAATTGCTGAAACTTCCCGATGGCACCGTAAAGGTTCTCGTTGAGGGTCAGGCTCGTGTAAGTGTAACGGAATACCTTGAGAACGATAGCTTCTTTGAGGCGCGAGCAGAGCGTCTGGTGGAAATGCCGGGTGACGCAGCTACGATTGAAGCACTTGTGCGTACTGTTGCGCAAGAGTTCGAGCGCTACGCCAAGGCTAAGAAAAACGTGCCCGAAGAGGCGCTCGCCTCGGTCATGGAAACGGAAGATCCTGCGAAGCTCGCGGATCTCGTGTCCGGCCATCTCGGCATTGAAGTGCACCAAAAGCAAGAGCTGCTTGAAACTCTGTCCGTCAGCGAACGTCTTGAGAAAGTTTACGGCTTGATGCAGGGCGAAATGAGCGTTTTGCAGGTAGAAAAGAAGATCAAGACGCGCGTGAAAACGCAAATGGAACGCACCCAACGCGAGTACTATTTGAATGAGCAAATGAAAGCCATTCAGAAAGAACTGGGTGATGGTGAAGACGGCCAGAATGAGGTTGCTGAACTTGAGGGTAGGGTCCTTGCGACGAAGCTCAGCAAGGAAGCGCGTGAAAAGGTCGACGCGGAGATCAAAAAGCTCAAGAACATGAGTCCGATGAGCGCGGAAGCGACGGTTGTGCGCAACTACCTTGACTGGATGCTGGCCATTCCGTGGGGTACGAAATCCCGCGTGAAAAAGAATCTTGTCGCTGCGCAGCAAGTGCTCGACGCGGATCACTATGGTCTCGATAAGGTTAAAGAACGGATAGTTGAATATCTCGCTGTGCAGCAACGCTCAAAGAAACTCAAGGGCCCGATCATGTGCCTTGTTGGCCCTCCCGGTGTTGGTAAAACCTCGCTTGGAAAGTCGGTTGCGAAAGCTACAGGGCGTGAATTTATTCGTATTTCACTTGGTGGCGTACGTGATGAAAGTGAAATTCGTGGACACCGCCGCACATATATCGGGTCAATGCCAGGTAAGATTATCCAAGCCTTGAAAAAAGCAAAGACGACGAACCCTCTTATTTTGCTCGATGAAATAGACAAGATGGGCCAGGATTTCCGTGGCGACCCTGCATCCGCGATGCTCGAAGTGCTTGATCCCGAGCAGAATGGTACGTTTGTGGATCACTATCTTGAGGTGGAATATGACCTCTCGAACGTGATGTTCCTGACGACGTCGAACTCTTACAACATGCCCGGCCCTTTGCTCGATCGCATGGAGATTATCCCGCTTGCGGGTTATACAGAAGACGAGAAATGTGAGATCGCGAAGCAACATTTGCTTTCCAAGCAGGTTAAAAACCATGGCCTGAAAGCGGGTGAGTTCACGCTGACCGGTGAGGCGTTGCGCGAGATGGTGCGCCTCTATACGCGTGAAGCTGGCGTTCGTAATCTTGAGCGCGAAATTGCTAAAGTTGCGCGCAAAATTGTGACCAAGATTGTCAAAGGCGAGAAAACCCACGTCACTGTGACGCCCGAGAACCTTGACGACTATCTGGGTGTCAAAAAGTATCGTTACGGTTTGGCCGAGCAAGAGGATCAAGTTGGTGTTGTGACTGGTCTCGCTTATACGTCTGTTGGCGGAGAATTGTTGAACATCGAAGCACTGCGTCTTCCGGGCAAAGGTCGTATGAAAACGACGGGTAAGCTTGGCGACGTGATGAAGGAAAGCATCGATGCAGCAAGTTCTTATGTACGCTCTATCGCGCCTCAAATAGGGGTGAAACCTCCTAAGTTTGAAAAGTGGGATATCCACGTGCACGTGCCGGAAGGGGCAACGCCGAAAGATGGGCCATCCGCCGGATTGGCGATGGTTACGTCGATCGTGTCAGTTCTAACGGGCATACCGATCCGCAAGGATATCGCGATGACGGGAGAGGTGACATTGCGCGGCAATGCCTTGCCGATTGGCGGCCTTAAGGAAAAACTACTAGCGGCCTTGCGTGGTGGCATCACGACGGTTCTCATTCCTGAAGAGAATGAAAAGGATCTGCGTGATATCCCTGATAACGTAAAAAAAGGCTTGGAAATTATTCCGGTTAGCCACGTCAGCGATGTGTTACGCCATGCTTTGATCGCGGTTCCAGAACCTGTAGAGTGGGATGAAGTCGCGGAAGAAGCAGCGGCTGCGGCACTAAGAGTCGGCGAGGGCGCGAGTAAAGTTGCCCACTGATCTACCTAGCTAAGATGACATAGAAAAGGCGGCCTTTGATGTCCAAGGCTGCTTTTTTTGCAATTGGTCGTCTTGGAACTTTTGATCAGTTGTTCATAGTCACCGCGAAAAGCGAGAGAGCCATCATCGCAACCATTGTTGTGCCAGAGCTTGAGCTCCCTGGTTTCGCATCCTCCGTAATGTGATCTTGATGCAAAATAGGATCGAAAAGATTGCCTACTGCGGTAAAAGTACCGCTAAATAGTGTCAGCGTGAAGGCCGCTACTGCTAGATATTTAATGATACCCCAATTGTTGTGAGACCGAAAAACGCCTAACTAAATCGGTTAGTTCAAGGAAACAGGTGTTAGAATGGTATGGTTTTTGTCACTCTTCGTTCAAAATGGGATAAAAGGGCAGGAATGGTGGCTAAAAGCGCTATATCGAAAACAACAGCCACAGGAGGCGTTGCCGCGGTCCTGCTTCCAGTCAAAGCGAAAAGCACTGCCAAAACGCCTATCGTTTTTGATCCTGCGCTGAAGAAGAAAAAATTGATCGAGATCGTCACAGAACGCTCCGGAGTCAAAAAGAAAGATGCTAAGCCGGTGATTGAAGCCATGTTCGCAGTTCTTGGACAGACTTTGCGGAAGGCCGCAAAATGAATTTGCAGCCATTGAGCAAAGTCAAAATTATCTGTGCGACAGATGTTCAGGGCGGTAAAGTACTATTTACCAAGGTTCGCCGAAGTAACCGCGCGCCAAAGCCCTCTGCCGATCCCGCGGCTAAAGCTGCTGAGTGAGGCTGAGCTCAGGCAGTATTTTCTTTATTCCAAAGCATGACTTGGCTTAACCTGATGCAGATTTTTGTTCAACGCGGTGCATCATGACTTACCCCACGATTTTTCTTTTGCGTCATGGGCAAACAGAGTGGAATATTGCCGCGCGTTTGCAAGGAACTCTGGATTCGGCTTTGACAGAAAAGGGTCGCTTGCAGGCCCTTCGTCAAGGCGCTTTGCTTGAGAGTTGTCTCTCGCAATATCCTGGTATGTCAGTCTTAAGCAGCCCTCAAGGGCGGGCGCTAAAGACGGCAAAGATTGCGAGCGAAGGAAAAAATTTATCAATTAATCAAGATGTTAGGTTGCGAGAGATCAGTGCGGGATCCTGGAATGGCGCGTATTTAGATGATATCAAACGCAGCCATGGCCATCTCTTCGAACAAGCGCGCAATGCGTTTGAATTGATGTTTCTCGCGCCAGACGGCGAAGACGAGACCTCTGTGCTCGCACGATGTTGTGCGGTTTTGGCCAATCAGAATAAACCGATGATTTTGGTAACTCATGGTGCGACGCTTTGCGTTTTGCGCGGTCTTTTGCGTGGAATGCAGTTCGAAGAAATGCTTAATTTGGATCACGAGCAGGGCTGTATTTATCAAATCAAAGACGGTGTCGAAACGATCTTGCGATAAACTTAAAAAAGCATGATTTTTGAGTTGCGCGAGGGAAAAGAACTCTCTAAACGACACCACAGCGGGTGATTAGCTCAGTTGGTAGAGCGCTTCCTTTACACGGAAGATGTCGGGAGTTCGAGCCTCTCATCACCCACCATTCAGGCAACTGGATGGGCAGTGAGCGGTTGTAGCTCAGTTGGTTAGAGTACCGGCCTGTCACGCCGGGGGTCGCGGGTTCGAGTCCCGTCAACCGCGCCACCACTGCTTGAAATAGCTCCCTTTGGGGAGCTTTTTTCATTTTCGAAGCTTTGTGGTGGAGGCGATTTTTCGTCGAAAAATCGGGCACTTCGAATAAATTGGTTTGCATAGTGGGAAGGCGCTTGACGATGTTGCAAAGCTCACTTATCCCGCCTCTCATGCGCGGTTGTAGCTCAGTTGGTTAGAGTACCGGCCTGTCACGCCGGGGGTCGCGGGTTCGAGTCCCGTCAACCGCGCCACTTTTTCTAAGAATGTTGTTCTAAAATATTGCGCAGTTCGGTCAGCGTTTCTTGCGGATAATGATCCGGGAAAAAATGCCCGCCTCGCATTGACTTTGCCACGAAATTGGTGAGCTTGTCAGACCAAACAGAGTGCATGTGATAGGTTTTATCCATCATCCCGTCCTTCGCATAAAGCACCAAAGAGGGAAGCGTCACTCGTTGATCTAGATCCTTTGCGTCATGTTCAAAATCCAACGTTGCGCCAGCGCGGTAGTCATCACACATTGCGCGTATGGTTTCAGGATCGCGCCACGCGGTGCGGTAAGAGGCAAGTGCTGTGTTACTGAAGGCGGGTTCTTTGCCTGTGCCCCAGCCGCTCAGGCAGGAGCCGAAATAAGTATCAGGATCATAGCCAATCATATTTTCGGGCAACGGCGCGGGCAGGGCGAGGAAAAACCAATGGTAATAGCCAAGCGCTACCTCACGGGAGAGATTCGAAAATAGCGTATGTGTTGGGACAATATCCATGAGCGTCAATGTCTTGAGACGCTCGGGCGCATCCAAAGCTAGCCTGTGAGACACGCGCGCGCCGCGATCATGGCCGATGAGATGTACTTTATCTAGGTCGAGATGATCCATTAGATGTAAGATGTCCGTACCCATCTCGCGAAAACTGTAGTTTTCAACGCCCAGGGGTTTGGCGGAACCACCATATCCACGCAAATCAAGACAGATGACGCGATAGGTTTTCGCCAATTCTGGCGCGATCTGGTGCCACATAAATCGGTTTTGTGGAAAGCCATGTAGCAATATCAGGGCTGGACCAGAGCCAGCAATAGAGTAAGCGATGCGCCCTTTTGGGCCCACAAGAGTTTTGTTATGAAACCCCTTTATCATGCTGATAAGGCGTCAAGAATACGCGCCCAAGACCGCGTGCCCTTGTGGAAACTTTCCATATCGTATTTCTCGTTTGGTGAATGGATCTGGTCATCGTCTTTACCAAACCCGATGAGCATCGCGTCGACGCCAAGAATATCTTTGAAGTGTCCCGCAATCGGGATGGATCCACCACAACCCACGTAGGCCGCAGGGTTTGGCCATTCGTGGCTTAGAGCTTTGCGCGCTTTCTCAAATGCGGGGTCATTGATCGACATTTGGCTCGCTTTAGAGCCTTTGCCGAGTGGGAATTCAACGGTGTAGTCCTCGGGCAAGCAGCTGCGCACATAGGTCTCGAATGCTGCATGGATCGCATCTGGGTCTTGTTGGCCGACTAGACGGAAACTAATCTTGGCACCCGCTTCGGCGGGTAAGACGGTTTTGAAGCCATCGCCCGCGTAGCCGCCCCAAATGCCATTGACGTCACAGGTTGGGCGCGACCAGATCATTTCAAGTGGTGTGCGATCTTGCTCTCCCGCAGGCACGCTAAGGCCGACATCGCCCAAGAATTTCGCGTGATCAAAGCCAAGTCCTTGCCACTGAGCGCGAATTTCATCCTCTAACTCTGGAACCGCGTCATAAAAACTTGGCAGCGTAATGCGCCCAGTTGTATCGTGCAGCCCCGTGATGATTTTGCTCAACACGCGGATCGGGTTCATCGCCACGCCGCCATACATGCCAGAATGCAAGTCGCGGTCTGGTCCTCTTATGATGACTTCTTCTGCCACGAGGCCACGCAACATTGTGACGATCGACGGGATCGTGCTTTCAAACAGACCCGTGTCGCTGATGAGCGCGATGTCTGTTGTTAGTTCCTTCGCGTTCTCTACCATGAAAGGCACCAAAGACGGCGAACCGCATTCTTCTTCGCCTTCAAAGAAAAACGTGATCTTGCACGGGAGTGAGCCGTATACTTCTTTCCACGCGCGACACGCCTCGATGAAGGTCATTAACTGGCCTTTGTCATCAGAGGAGCCGCGACCGCGAATGACTTGTCCTTTGTCAGTGTCCTCAATCGCAGGCTCAAACGGTGGCGTGTTCCAAAGATCAAGGGGATCAACAGGTTGCACGTCATAGTGACCATAAAACAGCAAGTGTGGCCCGTCGCCATCAACATGACCCACCACCATGGGATGACCGGTTGTGACGCGCTTAGAGGCATCGGCACCAAGATTTCGTAAATCTGCGACCAGCCAATCTGCTGCGTCATCGCAATCAAGTTTGAAGGCGGGATCGGTTGAAATGGAAGGGATGCGCAGAAGGTTTAGTAAACGCTCTGTTGCGTCTTGTAGGTTTTCATCAATCTTAGCAAGAACAGCATTAAGAGACATTGGGAATTTCCGTTTGTGAGAGTTCTTTGTGCTGACGCTATCATGCTCGTCGGGACTGTCCAGAAGACGCTGTGTTTCCAAACGCGCGATCTTGCGAAGCTCTCATGACATAGATCAAGGCTGCGACATGTCGCGCCATGCTAGAGCATTGCCATGGGAGTGGGCGCGCGCTAACTCTTCGTTCAACGAATGTTGATGTAAGTCGCTGCCGATGCTTCTTTTTTAACCCGTCAATGAATATGTTTTGGGGGAGTGGCCCTTTGGATTACATAGCACAGCTCGACGCGAGTTTGCAGAACCTCCATTCTGAGGGGCGCTATCGCACGTTCATTAATATTGAACGCCGAAACGGTAATTTTCCACATGCGATTTGGCGAAAGCCTGATGGCATGGATCAGGCAATCACTGTTTGGTGCGGCAATGATTATCTCGGCATGGGGCAACATCCCGTTGTCTTGAACGCCATGCATGAGGCGATTGATGCGACAGGTGCTGGTTCTGGTGGGACTCGCAATATTTCTGGCACGACTGTCTATCACAAGCGGCTGGAGGTGGAGCTTGCGGATTTGCACGGTAAAGAAGCGGCTCTTCTGTTTACGTCGGCTTATATCGCGAATGATGCGACGCTCTCGACGTTACCGAAATTGTTCCCAGGCCTGATCATTTACTCCGACGCCTTGAACCATGCGTCGATGATTGAAGGTGTGCGCCGCAATGGGGGCGCGAAGCGAATTTTCCGGCACAATGACGTGGCACACCTGCGCGAACTTTTGGAAGCAGATGACCCCAAAGCGCCTAAGCTCATCGCCTTCGAATCAATCTACTCAATGGACGGTGATTTTGGCCCGATTGAAGCGCTCTGTGACCTCGCGGATGAGTTCGAAGCCTTGACCTATATCGACGAAGTGCACGCTGTTGGCATGTACGGCCCGCGCGGCGCGGGTGTCGCTGAACGTGACGGTTTGATGCATCGCCTTGATATCATTAACGGAACACTGGCGAAGGCTTACGGCGTCATGGGGGGCTATATCGCGGCGTCCAACAAGATGTGTGATGCGATCCGCTCCTATGCGCCGGGCTTCATTTTCACGACCTCCATCCCGCCCGCAGTGGCAGCCGGGGCGGCGACATCTGTGGCATATCTCAAAAGAGCACCTGAGTTGCGGGAGCAACATCAGACCAAAGCTAAGATATTAAAAACTCGTCTGAAAGCGATGGGCTTACCGATCATTGATCATGGCAGTCACATTGTTCCCGTGATGGTGGGTGATCCGGTTCATACGCAAAAACTGTCGGATATGTTACTCGAAGACTTTGGCATCTATGCACAACCGATCAATTTCCCAACTGTTCCGAGAGGGACAGAAAGGCTGCGGTTTACGCCTTCGCCTGTGCATGGACCTCAAGAGATGAATACCTTAGTTCAAGCGATGGACGCGCTCTGGTCGCACTGTGCGCTGAATCGTGCCGATTTAACGGGTTAGCCCGAAAATAGTGCAGAATCAGTTGCGTCGTGCTACTGGTGCGCCAATAAGGCGATAAGACGAGCCGAACTTGTGGTTAAGTTGCGGGTAAGGCGTTTTCTAAGAGTATGAGGCGGGGCAAATGATCGGGCGCAAAAAATCGCGCAAGCTAGAAGACGTGGACGTCGCCCCCAAAGGGTTCGATGACTACGACTTGCAGCTCGGTGATGTGATGCGCGGCGAGCGTGCGACGCTCGGCAAATCCTTGCTCGATGTGCAGCGAGAGTTGAAGATCAAAGCCTCCTATATTTCTGCGATTGAGAACGCTGATCCTAGCGTGTTTGAAACGCCGGGTTTCATTGCAGGTTACGTACGGTCTTACGCACGCTACCTTGGCATGGATCCAGAAGGCGCGTTTGATGTGTTCTGTGAGGAAAGCGGGTTCTCGACTGCACATGGCATGTCGGATGAAGCCTCTTCTATCAAGAAATCCCGTGCCGCTGAGATTATTGCGTCGTCTTCCGCGGGCCGTGATCCTTTTGCTCAGCCAAGCACGCCTTTCGTGCCAACAAACGACGCCTTCATGTCACGGGTAGAGCCGGGCGCAATCGGATCAACGCTAGTTTTGGTAACTTTGCTAGGGGCCATCGGGTTTGGTGGTTGGACTGTTTTGAATGAAGTTCAGCAAGTGCGTGTCGCACCAGTCGATGAAACGCCGATTGTGCTGACAGACCTTGACCCAGTTGCGCGCGCGACGGTGCCTTTTGAAGAAAACGAAACTGTTGCCGCAATCACAGGCTATGTTGCACCAGTTGTCGATGGTCTTGATCGTCTGTATCGCCCGAAAGCGTTGGACACCCCCGTGCTTGTAGCGCGTGATGCTCCAATCTCTATGATCAACCCAAAAAACTTTGGGGCATTTGCTGCTGAGCAAGCGGATGCCGCTGCTCAAAACGAACCAGTGCTGTTAGAAGATGGAACTGTGTTGATTGCGCCTATCGAAGGCACTGTACCACAAGTTGTTGAACAAATTCCGGATCAGGTTCATCTTGTCGCGGTGCGCCCCGCTTGGGTGCGTGTGAGCGCGGCGGACGGCACATCTGTTTTTGAAGGCATTCTGGGTGCGGGCGATACCTATCCAATTCCAATGACGGAAGATCCCGCAACACTGCGTGTGGGTGAATCCGGTGCAATTTACTTTGCAGTAAACGGCCAGCATTTTGGTCCAGCGGGCCCTCGTGGGCGGGTAACGTCTAAAGTTGCGCTTTCTGCGGATGCTTTGACTGAGAAATATACGGTTGCGGATATCAGTGCCGACCAAGACCTCGCACGAGTTGTGGCAGAGGTCCGGGGGCTGCAAATCCCAACCGAATAAGCTGACTTAATCCCGCTACTCTCCATTGCTTGATCCCACACTGCGTCCTATGTTGGGCGAAACTGCTCGCAGGTGAGTAAAGGGAATCCCAATGTCGCTGAACCACGTCCGCCCTTGGAAAAATATCTATCGACGCACATCTCGCCAAATTATGGTGGGCAATGTGCCAGTTGGGGGAGATGCTCCAATCGCGGTGCAAACGATGACCAACACCGACACATCTGATGTGGCCGCCACGGTCGCGCAAGTGCAAGCCGCCGCTGAAGCCGGCGCAGACATCGTGCGCGTTTCAACGCCGGATAAAGCGTCGACTAAAGCGTTGAAAGAGATTGTGCGCGAAAGCACTGTGCCCATCGTCGCAGACATCCATTTCCACTACAAACGCGCGATTGAAGCGGCTGAAGCGGGCGCAGCGTGCCTGCGGATTAACCCTGGTAACATCGGTGATGAGAAGCGCGTCAAAGAAGTGATCCAAGCGGCGAAAGATCATGGTTGTTCGATCCGTATTGGCGTGAATGCAGGGTCGCTCGAAAAGCATCTCCTTGAAAAATATGGCGAACCTTGTCCAGATGCGATGGTTGAAAGTGGCCTAGAACATATCCGCATTCTGCAAGACAACGATTTTCACGAGTTCAAAATTAGCTGTAAGGCTTCTGACGTCTTCATGTCAGCGGCCGCCTATCAACAGCTTGCCGAAGCTACAGACGCGCCGATCCATCTCGGCATCACCGAAGCGGGTGGGCTTGTCAGCGGCACGATCAAATCGGCAATTGGTTTGGGCAATCTTTTGTGGATGGGTATTGGTGACACCATTCGTGTGTCGCTATCGGCGGATCCGGTGGAAGAAGTTAAAGTCGGGTTTGAAATTCTCAAATCTCTCGGGTTGCGCCATCGCGGTGTGAATATTATTTCCTGTCCCTCCTGCGCGCGGCAAGGTTTTGATGTGATTAAAACCGTTGAGACGCTGGAAAAACGCCTGGAGCATATCAAAACCCCGATGAGCCTTTCGATTATTGGCTGCGTTGTGAATGGCCCCGGTGAAGCCCTTATGACCGACGTTGGTTTCACAGGCGGCGGTGCCGGGGCGGGCATGGTTTACCTCGCAGGCAAGCAAAGTCATAAGCTTAGCAATGATCAAATGGTTGAACATATTGTAGAGCAAGTCGAAGCGCGTGCCGCGGTGATTGACGCGGAGATGGCGGCTGAAGTGCAGGCCGCTGAATAGCGCAACGTGATGGTGCAAACGACTGTAAGCAAACCTAAATTCGCTGAATTCTTTTCTGGTGGGGGCATGGTGCATGCCGCTTTAGGCGCGCAGTGGGACTGTGTGCTGGCCAATGATATCGACCCGATGAAATGCGAAACGTATCGCCAGAATTGGGGGGGCGCGCATTTGCTGGAGGGGGATGTTGCTGAGTTGCCCGAGGGCACCTTGCACCAGCCGCTTGATCTGATTTGGGCGTCGAGTCCTTGTCAGGATTTCAGTTTGGCAGGCAAGGGTCGCGGGCTAAAGGGACTGCGCAGTGGGGTGTTTTATCACTGGATGCGCTTGCTCACGCAGGGCGTGAAGGCGGGATTTGTGCCAAGCATCATCGCATTTGAGAACGTTACGGGTTTGATGAGCAGGGCAGGCGGGCAAGATTTCACCCATGTTCTCAATTCATTAGCGGCCCTTGGATATCGCGTTGGGGCCTTAGAGATTGATGCGCGGCATTTCGTGCCGCAAAGCCGCCCGCGTTTGTTTGTGATTGCTTTGCGTAAAGATATTGCTGGTGAGGATCTCATGCTTGCCGCGCCTACAGGTCTGTTTCATACCGATAAACTGCGCCGCTATGTGAACGCTGCTAGCGCTGATTTGAAGACGGATTTCACATGGTGGGCGCATCAACCGCCCACGTTGAGCACCACCTCAATCGCGGATGTTGTTGATCGCAAACCCGACACCTCATGGCAGTCAGAAGCGAAAGTCGACGTGCTGCTGGATATGATGTCCGAGCCAAGTGCTGCGCGAATTGCCCATGCGCGCAGGACTGGTAAGCGCGAGATTGGTCTGCTCTACAAGCGCGGGCGGCCAGATGAAAACGGCAAAATCCGCCAGCGTGCAGAGGTGCGTTTTGATGGTATTGCGGGTTGTCTGCGCACGCCCGCAGGTGGTTCTTCGCGTCAGACGATCCTGTTTGTGAAAGGCAATTCTGTCAAAGCGCGCTTGCTGTCGAGCAAAGAGGCAAGCCGTCTGATGGGTCTCCCCGAGAGCTACAGAATGCCCACACATTACAACAGCGCTTACAAAGTGGCTGGCGACGGTGTGGTTGTTCCAATCGTCAGCTACCTTGATGAAATGCTGTTTCAGCCGATGTTACGTAAAGCGCGCGCCAAGGCCCCGGCATGAGTCGGGCTCAAGAGTTTCGCAAGTCTGCTCTGTCCGATTTGAGTAATGAGATTGGTGTTTATGCGCTTTGTGATCTCGACGGCGTGCCGATGTATGTGGGGCAATCTGTTGATGGCATCCGCTCGCGTGTGCGGCGCCATCTGACTTCTGCGCGCTCTGACATCATCGCCAATCGTCAGATTGATGTATGGGAAATTGCCTATGTCTGGGCGTGGCCGGTGGCGGAAAAGTCGGACATCGAACCTTTGGAAGCGGCGCTATTTCAACGTTTTGACGCGGAAAAACCCTTAATGAACGGCAAGGTCTTGCCGCTGAATATGAACGCCGTGAATGAGCCTGAAAGGCAGCAAATTCAAGTGATTGAAGACGGAGAGCGCCAGCGCCGTCTGCGTCCCGATCAACGGCTTGAACGCCAAATTCGTCAGTACGGGATTTTGGTGGATTATATCCAGACAGTAAAAAGCGCGCCTCACTTGAAGCGCGCTTTGGATGCTCATTTCGAGCGACTTGTGCGGTATCACAAGACGTTTTTGTAAACGCTAGCTGCGCTCTTCTTTGACAATTTGCTGCATTGCATCAAGCGGGACGTAGCCACGCACCAGTTGGCCACCCATCACAAATGTCGGCGTACCACGGATCTGCAAACGCTGCGCAAGGGCGCGCGTTTCGGAAATTTCCTTCTCCACTTCTTCGCTGTCCATACGTGCAACGATGGCCTTCGCGTTAAGGCCGAGACCTTCCGCCAAACGCCTTAAAGCCGCGGCAGAGGGCTCACCGCCAAACGACATCATCGCGTCATGAACGGCTTTATACGCCTCGTCGCCGCCGATTTGTTTGGCGGCAATTGCGAAGCGGGAAGAGATGGCTGAGGCTTCACCGAGGATGGGAAATTCCTTTATAATCAATCGGATATTGCCATCTGCTTCCAAAAGCTGTGCGACCTCATCATGGGCCTTACGGCAATAGCCACAGCGGTAGTCAAGGAATTCAACAACTGTGATATCGCCCTCAGGATTGCCTCCGATCCAAGAAAAGCCATCCTCAAGCAGCGCTTCGGCGTTGGTTGCGACCAAGGATAGATCGTCTTGCGCTTGCTGCTCTGCCTGTTGCGCTTCCATTTGATTGACGGAGTCGAGAATGACCTGCGGGTTCGCCATCAAATAAGCGCGCAGTTCCTCTTGGAACGCGGCTCGTTCTGCGTCTGACATTGCGGTTATATCAAAGGCCGCGACAGGTGCTGCGAACACTGCAAGGCACAGGCTTGTTGAGGCAAGAAGTCGTTTCATTTCAAAGCTCTCCCAAAATGCTATTTTTGTCTTTGTGCAGCACTGAGCACATCTTGCGCCCTTTGCCAAGGACCAGACCCACGTGGCAAACGCCCCGCTGCACGTTCTGCATGGAGTGCCGCATCCTGAAATCGTCCGCGTAACGCATACCGTTCCGCGACTAGGAGCGAGGCCATCGCAGGGCGTCCGGTTTTTGCGTAGGCATTTCCCAGATCGCGCAGCGCGGCAGGATCGCGAAAATCGCGTGAGCGTGCGCGCTCGAGAACCTCCACTGCGGATTTAGCTTGGCCCGCAGCCAGCAGTGCACGACCATAGCCAGCCAAGATCAACGTGTTCTTCGGGGCCAGTTTTGCAGCGCGACCGTAGGCATTAACAGCGGCTTTGTATTGGCGACCTTCCAAAAGAACTTGCCCCAATAGCTCATGATAATAGGCATCATTCGGGCGAGATTTCAGCAACTTCTGCATCACACCCGCAGCCTTTGAGGTCTGGGCGCGCCGGTGATATGCGATGGCTTCCATCATCAATTTGATATCACCCGTGGCCATTTGTTTAGCGCGGCGCAATGTGCTTTTCGGAGCCTGCTGAAAGCCCCAGATTTTACCTTTCGCGCGTTCAAACCAGTATCGGCTGGTGTCGCTAAACGGGATGTCGCCGCCGTAAGCGTTCACATAACCCTCCATTGCGCGCTCGCGGTTGCGGGTGAAGGGATGGGAGCGTGCATAAGGATCCTGACGCGACTGTGACAACACATCTTGGCCTTTGAAAATATCGTGCACCTCAATCGCGCCGCGCGTCGAAATGCCCGAGGCGGCCAGATAGCGCACCGCGGATTGATCGGCAGAGCTTTCCTCGGCGCGGCTATGGCTGAGCAAACTGCGCTGCGCAGATGATGCGACCCCAAGCGCGATTGCTCCTGATCCTTTCGCGCCACTCGCGGCCACCGCTGCAGCCAAAGCAATGCCAAGACCCGTGATATTGTTGCGCGTGCCAAGCTGCGACATGCGTCGTGAGATATGACCATTGGCGATGTGCGCTGCCTCATGCGCGATCACGGATTGCAGGGCTTCGGCGCTTTTAAGGCGGGTGATCATGCCCGTGTGAATAAAGATCGCCCGAGAATCGATCACAAACGCATTTGGAATACGACTATCGATCAACAAGATCTTCACTTGCGGAGGGCTTAGCCCCGCCGCTTGCAAGATCGGACGCGCCAATTGTGCCAGCGCATGTTCGATATCCGCGTCACGAATAAGGCTTTGTGCACGCGCGGGCAGTGCCAACAGGGCAAACATGACAACAAAACTGGCAAGCAAACGCATTGACTGTCCTTTGATTTCACGGTGAAAGCACATGATATTTTAGAATGGGAGAGGTAGATGCGAAACTCAAGCCGTGGAGTGGTTGATCCCTTTATTGTGATGGACGTCATGGAAGCGGCCCGCGCGGCTGAAGCGGCGGGGCGTCACATCATTCATATGGAGGTGGGGCAACCAGGCACTGCCGCACCACTGGGTGCGCTGCAAGCTGCGGCAAAAGCTATGGAAGAAGACGCGCTTGGATATACGGTTGCTTTAGGTCTGCCTGCGCTACGTAAACGCATCGCGCAGCTTTATGGTGAGTGGTATAATGTTGATCTGAACCCAGAGCGCGTGATCGTCACATCTGGCTCTTCCTCTGCGTTCTTGCTCGCCTTCACGGCGCTGTTTGAGGCGGGGGATCGCGTCGCTATCGGCGCGCCGGGTTATCCAAGTTACCGTCAAATTCTCAAAGCTCTGAGCCTCGAGCCTGTCTTGATCGAAGCCCGTCCCGAAAATCGTCTGCAACCAGTCGCGCAAGACCTGGAAAACCTGAACGCACAGGGATTAATGGTGGCATCGCCTGCGAACCCAACTGGCACTATGCTGAGTAAATCTGCGATGTCGGATCTGATTGGTGCCGCACATGAATCTGGAACCGCCTTTGTTTCAGACGAAATCTATCACGGGATCGAATATGAGGCGAAGGCCGTCACCGCCTTGGAACTCACAGACGACGCTTATGTCATCAACTCCTTCTCGAAATATTTCTCGATGACGGGATGGCGCGTGGGCTGGATGGTTGTCCCCGAGGATCATGTGCGGGTGATCGAACGGCTTGCGCAAAACATGTTCATCTGTGCGCCCCATATCTCGCAAGTGACAGCGCTTGCGGCGATGGAGTGCCATGAAGAACTCGACGCAAATATGTCGGTTTATAGCGATAACCGTAGGCTAATGTTGGACGGCTTGCCTAAAGCAGGCTTTGACAAATTCGCGCCCCCGGATGGTGGCTTCTACGCTTACGTAGATGTCAGCGATTACACAAATGACAGTCGCGCCTTTGCTGCTAAAATCTTGGAAAAAGCGGGTGTCGCCGTCACGCCGGGCCTCGATTTTGATAGCAAACGCGGTTATCAGACGCTCCGCCTGTCCTATGCCCGCAGCACTGATGACATCAAAGAAGGTTTGTTGCGCTTACAAAGCTTTATGGCCACGCGGCGCTAACCCCTGCTTTGGCCTCTAAATACCTTGGGGGATTCAGGGCTGGATCAAAGACTTTTCCTAATTGTCCAGCTCGACCCACACAGGCACGTGATCAGATGGTTTTTCGCCCGCGCGCACGTGCTTATCGATCTGGCAGTCTACCAGAATATCCGCAACCGCAGGGCTAAGTAGGAAATGGTCAATGCGAATGCCATCGTCCTTGTTCCATGCACCGGCCTGATAATCCCAGAAGCTATAATGTTCTGGCCCGTGCACGCGTGCGCGAAAGGCTTCCGTTAGACCAAGGTTTACTAAGCGCCGATAAGCCGCACGGCTTTCTGGTCTTGCCAAAGCATCCTCTTGCCACACTTCGGGACGGCGTGCATCTTCATCTTGTGGGATAATGTTGTAATCACCGGCCATCAAAAAAGGGGTTTCCTCTGCCAAAAGCGCTTCTGCACGGGTTTGCAAACGCGCCATCCAAGCAAGTTTATAGTCATATTTCGGGCCAGGAGCTGGATTGCCATTAGGCAAATACAAGCCACAGACACGGATCGCTTGTTTGCCAACCACTGTGGCCTCGATCCATCGAGCTTGTTCATCGCTGTCGTCGCCTGGCAGACAGCGACGCACGTCTTCCAGCGGGAGTTTGGACAGGATAGCGACGCCATTGAAGGATTTTTGTCCATGTGTTTCGACGTTATATCCCATGTCTTCAAACAGCTCGCGCGGAAAGCCTTCGTCGACGGACTTGATCTCTTGCAGCAAAGCCACATCGGGTTGCGCGTCTTTTAGCCACTCGGGCAGGGCGGCGATCCGCGCTTTGATACCGTTGATATTGAAGGATGCGATTTTCATGGCTCAAGCTCCCGTTGCTTGGAACTTGATATTCCCTTAGTGCAAGGAGGTGCAAGCAAAGGCCGCGCACGAAGCAAAGATCATAGTTGATTTTATTCAAATTGACCGATTTGTTCATCTCCGGATCTTAATTTTGCGAAGCTATTTACGAGGCGGTGATCTCACACAACAGGAGCAATTCATGTCCAGCAAAGTCATTTCACTGTTTCGTTGTCAAAGTCAGAGAGCACATGATCGCGGTGCGCTTTTGCACGGTTTCGCAAAAACGCGCCGTTATCCGAACGATGTGTTTTGGTTAAAAGAAAACGCAGAGCTTTTGAATATCCTAGAATGCTCTGCGAGTACGCTTGATGGCGATGAACTGAATGCCCATGAAAAAAAATCTACGATAATTTGCCTAAACGTTTGGCGTTTTTTCCGCAGTATTACAGGTTTTTTGCCTCGATCGCGCTCGATCTTGAGGGGCTGAGCCTGGCAGGAGATCACGCTGAGACTATTTGCGCACGGATTAATCAACAAGGTCTGGTTAAAGCTGAACTCCCTGACCTTCAACATGCTAAAACAATGCGATTACTTATGCGCCGCTGTATTGGGGGGGCGAAGAGACGAACTTACAGGCGCGATGGCACCGCATTATCAATCACAGCGCAACCTTTGCGTTGCTCAATAGCAAAGCGGTTTATGTATTGACGCATATAGTCTTTTACCTTTCTGAATTTTGTCGGAACGATCCCAAAATAAGTGCGGACGCGGTGCAAAGCCTGATCTTTTGCGGCATCCTTGCACATTTTGACCAAAATGCCGATCTATTGACAGAGGTCTGTATCGCTCTTCGAATTCAGACAAGGTGCCCCCACAAGCATGGGAGGATCTGGTTAAAACGAATGCGCATGTGTTTGAGATCATTTCACAGGATGCGGGGGCTGGGGACAATTAGCATGAATATCTGGTGACCAATTGGGTGATGGCGCAGATGGGTGCTAGCTCTATCGAAGACAACTATACGTCTACGGGTGTTGGGTTTCATGCTGCGCAAAATAATATTGGCGCATTGTGTGCAGTGTCTGAAATCTTATTAAGGTGGGAAGGCCTGAGATCTGCTCAATGGAGCGTGATGAGTCGCAATGTCCGCGCGCGTTTGGATAATACTGTGGCACGACATCTATAAAAAATAATTGAAGCGACCTCAGAATTTGAGACGCTTTTCGAACACCTCGCGCGGGCTTCGTCTGGCGGATCAAGCTTAAGGGCCGCACAGGTCCATCAACTTGCGCGCAGGTACGAAATTTCGAGAGCTTACATAGAAAAGCTGGTGCCGCATCCACAAGAACTGGACGCGTTTGGGTTCTCAATCGTGAAACGCGCACCGATGAGTTCTTCGGAGAAATCGATCACTGCGTTTTCCAAGAACGGGAGCGACATAGTGTCGACGACGACTTTTTCGCCGCTGCCTTCGAGCACCAGATCGTCGTTTGCGGGCGCATCGAGTTTTATTTCGTATTGAAAGCCTGAACATCCGCCACCTTCAACAGCCACGCGCAAGGCTTGCCCTTGCTCGGCGGCACCAATCTCGGAAAGACGTTCAAACGCGCGCGCAGTCACTTTGGGAGGTAAGTTCATCGGGGTGTTCCGCCTGTTGGCTCTTTGCTGTGGTATCAATATAGAGGGACACGGGACAAGCGGCAAGGACGGGACTTCATGCGCGCATCATATTCTTGCAATCCACTTTTAACGCGGGGCCGTTTGGTTGCTGAAGAAGAAAGTGCGCATCGCACTTGTTTTCAACGCGACCGTGATCGGATCATTCATTCCAGTGCGTTTCGGCGGCTGAAGCATAAAACCCAAGTGTTTGTCGAACATGAGGGCGACTATTTCCGCACGCGGCTAACGCATTCTATTGAGGTTGCACAAGTGGCGCGCACGATGGCCGGCGCACTTGGCTTGAACGAAGGGCTGACGGAGGCTATTGCGCTTGCCCATGACCTTGGCCACACGCCGTTTGGTCACACGGGAGAAGACGCGCTTGATGTGTTGATGCAACCATATGGTGGTTTTGATCACAATGCGCAGGCGGTGAAAATTGTTACTGCGCTTGAGCGGCATTATGCGGATTTTGATGGACTCAACCTGACGTGGGAAACGCTGGAAGGATTGGCAAAACACAACGGTCCAGTGACGGGTGATTTGCCTCATGCGCTCTGCGAGTATAACGCACGGCATGATCTGGAGCTGCACACATACGCGAGCACTGAGGCGCAGATTGCAGCACTTTCTGATGATATTGCCTACAACAATCACGATTTACACGATGGTTTGCGCGCGGGTTTATATTCCGAGGATGATATCCGAGCACTGCCCATTGTTGGTGACGCCTTTGCGCAGGTGGACCAGCTTTACCCAAGGCTAGAACCAAGCCGCCGCATGCACGAAGCCTTGCGGCGTGTGTTTGGTGTGATGGTTTCTGATGTTATTCAAACCAGTCGCGACATCTTGGTTAAAAGTGCAGTTGAAACTGTGCTGGATGTGCGTGCCTTGGATCACGCTGTTATCATGTTTTCCAGTGATTTATGGCGCGATATTCAGGTTATACGTGAATTTCTTTTCACCCGCATGTACCGCGCGCCCTCTGTTGTTCAAATGCGCGAACGTGTGACCAAAGTGGTCGAAGAGTTGTTTCCACTCTTTATGAATCAGACCAATCTCTTGCCTGCAGAATGGCAAGTCGATATCGAGAACGCGAAGGATGAAACCGCGTTGGCGCGCATTGTCTCTGACTATATCTCTGGCATGACGGATCGTTTTGCGCAGCAAGAACATACACGTTTGGTTGGCTAAGCCGTTGAATGTTGCGCTGTGCGTGGTAAGACCCGCTCAAACCTTAAAGGACGTGTTCGATGAACCTCTTTGATGACATCCGCAGTGCTGTTTTGACCTCGCTTGAGGCCATGCAAGCGCAGGGCTTTCTGCCCGCTGATTTAGACTTCGCCAACGTTGCGGTCGAACCGCCGCGCGATGCCGCGCATGGGGATATGGCGACCAATGCGGCTATGGTTTTGGCGAAACCTGCTAAAATGAAGTCACGCGATATTGCGGACGCTTTAGCGACGCATTTGACGTCGGATCCACGGGTCGAAGCTGTCGACGTCGCGGGCCCCGGCTTCTTGAACATGCGGCTGTCGAGCGCGCTTTGGCAGAGTGTGATTGGTGCTGTTCTGGATCAAGGCGCTGACTTCGGGCGCTCTGACATGGGGCAAGGCAAGAAGGTCAATTTGGAATATGTTTCCGCGAACCCAACGGGTCCTTTGCATGTCGGACACACGCGGGGCGCCGTGTTTGGCGATGCCTTGGCGAGCTTGTTGGATTACGCGGGCTATTCCGTCACGCGGGAATACTACATCAACGATGGTGGTGCGCAGGTCGATGTGCTCGCGCGGTCTGTGTATCTGCGCTACTTAGAGGCGCACGGCCAAGAAGTTGCGTTTGAAGATGGTACGTATCCAGGCGACTATCTGATCCCCGTCGGTGCTGAACTGAAGGATAAAGTTGGCGACGCCTATGTGGGCAAACCTGAAAGCGACTGGCTGCTTGATGTGCGGGAGTTTTCGACCGAAAAAATGATGGATCTGGTGCGGGCTGATCTTGCCTCGCTCGGGATTGAGATGGATGTGTTTTATTCGGAAAAATCACTTTATGGAACTGGCCGGATTGAGGCGGCGATTGACGCCTTGAGGGACAAAGGCCTGATCTATGAGGGCGTGCTGGAGCCACCAAAGGGTAAAAAGCCTGAGGATTGGGAGCCGCGCGAACAAACATTGTTCAAATCGACAGAGCATGGGGATGATGTGGATCGCCCTGTTATGAAGTCTGATGGGGCTTGGACCTATTTCGCACCAGATATCGCGTATCACTACGACAAGGTGTCGCGCGGATTTGATATGCTGATCGACGTTTTCGGTGCGGATCATGGTGGGTATGTAAAACGGATGAAGGCAGCTGTATCGGCTTTGTCTGATGGAAAGGTACCGCTGGACATCAAGCTCACGCAATTGGTTAGGTTGTTCAAAAACGGTGAACCGTTCAAGATGTCCAAACGGGCAGGGACCTTTGTTACCTTGCGCGATGTTGTGGATCAGGTGGGCGCAGGAGCGACGCGGTTCCATATGTTGACGCGCAAAAACGACGCGCCTTTGGATTTCGACTTTGATAAAGTGCTGGAGCAATCCAAGGATAACCCGGTTTTCTACGTTCAATACGCCAATGCGCGAGTGCATTCTGTGGTGCGTAAAGCTACGGATGCGGGGCTGGATTTGTCCGCGACGCCTAATCTTTCACAACTTGATCACGAGGTGGAGATCGCTGTCGCCAAGAAGCTCGCAGAATGGCCGCGCCTTGTGGCACTTGCTGCACGCACGAATGAACCACACAGGATCGCTTTCTATCTCTATGATTTAGCAAGCGAATTTCACGCGCTCTACAATCGGGGTAATGAATTGCCTGAGCTGAGATTTCTGCAAGGCGACCAAGATGCCACATCTATTTCTAAAATAGCACTGGCGCGGTCCGTCTCTGTTGTGATTTGCGCTGGCCTCGGTATCCTAGGCGTCGAACCGGTCGAAGAAATGCGCTGAATGACATTCCTCACCGGACTTGAGTGGTTCGACGAATGATGCGGAGCGGCTTTGTATCGCGCGCACAAATGTGAGGCAAAATGGCAGATTTTCTAATTTACGGGAGCGGTTTCGCGCCTCCGGCCGGATCGTATCAAGGCTATCAACAGCCTCCCGTTCAGTCGCCTCAGGCGGAGTGCCCGTCCTCAGGCAATCCAGTGAAGGCCATCGCTGCATTGACTGGCGCGGGTCTGTCGCTGGCCATTGTTATCAGCGCCGGCGTTTGGAGCTATCAATTGATCGCGCGTGATGTTGCTGGTGTTCCAGTTGTTCGTGCGGTGCAGGGTGAGATGCGTATCCGTCCCGCTGAACCCGGTGGTGCAGAAGCGTTGAACCAAGGTTTGGCTGTGAACAACGTGGCTGCTGTTGGCGGTACTGCTGGTCCGTCCGAGCGTATCTTGCTTGCTCCAGAACCCATTGATTTGTCGAATGAAGATACGGCTTTGATCGACCAATTGGCGGCGGCTCAACCACGTTTTGCTCCTGATAATGGCGCGTCGACGGACGCCGATACTAATGCCAATGGCGCGCTCACCCTTACGTCTTCCGTCGCTGAGGACGTGCCTGCAACTGATCATAGAATGGGCTCTATCGAAGCACTTGCCGCACAAATCTCGGCAGGGGCGACAACTTTAACCACGCAGGGCGAGTTCAAGACAGACCCAATTCAAATGTCTGTTGCGAATGTGAAGACAGAAGTTGCGCCAATCCAACAAATCACGGCTCCCGTCGTTCTTAGTCAAGATGCGATTGCGACAAACATCCCTGGTGTAACGCTGTCCTTGCGGCCCAAACTGCGCTCTGAAGGCGTACGCACTGCATCTTTGAGTGCGATTGATCCGACATCAGGTGGCGTGAAGGACGTTGATCCAGCAAGCATTCCAGCGGGCACGCGCCTTGTGCAGCTTGGTACCTATGAAAGCCCTGAAATCGCGCGCAAGGAATGGACGCGTTTCATAGCGCGTTTTGGTGACTATATGACCGGTAAAGACCGCATTGTGCAGCGTGCAGCAAGCGGCGGGCGCACATTCTATCGCTTGCGCGCTATGGGTTTTTCTGATCTTGGCGATGCGCGTCGGTTCTGCTCGGCTTTGACTGCGCAAAACACGGACTGTATCCCTGTGGTGACGCGCTAGTGGCCCAAGGGGCCACGATACTTGGCTGTTCTGGCCCAACTCTAAGTGCGAGCGAAGCCAGTTTCTTTCGCGAAGCAGATCCCTTTGGCTTTATCGTTTTTGATCGCAACCTCGAAGATCATGATCAGATTCTGCGCCTTTGTGAAAGCCTGCGCGATTGTGTAGGCCGTGATGCACCAATCCTGATCGATCAAGAAGGGGGGCGCGTGCAGCGCTTGCGCCCGCCACTTGCGACGCAATGGTTGCCACCTTTGGACAATGTGAAACGTTACGGCGTGAATGCACCCCGCGCGATGTATTTGCGGTATCGCATTATTGCGGATGAATTGATGCATCTTGGCATTGACGCCAATTGTGCACCGATGGTTGATATCGCCAGTGATGAGACGCATGAATTCTTAAAAAACAGATGTTATGGCAATGACTTAAAATCTGTTGTTAAGATCGGTCAGGCCGTCGCAGGTGGCTTGATTGATGGCGGCGTATTGCCTGTTTTGAAACATGTTCCGGGCCATGGCCGTGCAGTGTCTGACAGTCACCTGGATTTGCCTATCGTCGATACCAACGGTGAAGTGCTACGCCAAAACGATTTTGCCGCCTTCATGGCCTTGAACGATCTCCCGATGGGGATGACTGCGCACATTACATACAGCGCATTTGATGATCGTCCCGCAACGCTCTCGCCGAAAATGATGGGGTTGATCCGTGAGGATATCGGCTTTGACGGGCTGATCATGACAGATGATATCACTATGAAAGCTCTCGCAGGTTCCCTTGCGGAACTGTCGCGTCTCTCAATTGATGCGGGTTGCGATATTGTTTTGCATTGCAATGGCGACATGGGTGAGATGCAGGATGTCGTCGAAGCCTCAGGCAAGATGAATGAGGCTGCCATACGACGTGGCGACGCCGCGCTAGCGTGTCGTCACACACCTGATCCTGTTGACATTTCCCATTTGCGCGCGCAGCTTAAAGCGCTTGCAAATGAGGCAGGGAATGACGCCTGATACCACAGAGACTGCCAAGGATTGGGACGGGGACGCGCGAGAGCGCTTATCCGTAGAAGATCGCATGGCCGCAGAGGCGTTGATCGTCGACGTGGACGGTTATGAAGGCCCGCTTGATATCTTGCTTTCTTTGTCGCGCACGCAAAAAGTCGATCTACGCAAGATCTCGGTGCTGCAACTGGCGCGCCAGTATCTTTTGTTCGTTGAGCGTGCGAAAGAACTGCGCCTTGAACTCGCGGCGGATTATCTCGTGATGGCCGCATGGTTGGCCTTCTTGAAATCACGCCTGTTACTGCCGCCTGATCCAACGGAAGAGGGCCCGTCAGGCGAAGAGCTGGCCGCGCATTTGGCGTTTCAGCTTGAGCGCTTGCAAGCCATGCGCGATGTCGCTGCTCGGCTCATGGCCCGGGACCGTTTGGGGCGTGATTTCTTCGTGCGCGGCATTCCCGAAGTGATAGAACGGGTGCGCAAAGTGACCTATTCCGCAACGCTTCTTGATCTCATGCAAGGCTACGCGCGGATTAGAACCCGCGATGAATTTCGTCCCTTCGTTATGGATCGTGACGCGGTCTATACGATGGAGGAGGCGCTGGGGCACATGCGCGGCCTTATCGGCTTTTCTGGCAAATGGACGGATATATCAAGCTACTTGCCAGAAGATTGGCAGAAAGATCCAATCAAACGCCGCTCTGCGACGGCGGCAACCTTTGCGGCCTCGCTTGAGCTGGTAAAAGAAGGCAAGGCAGAACTGCGCCAATCGGGCTTGTTCGAGCCGATAGAATTAAGACGGAGAGAGCAGAGTGAGTGACACGCAAACTCCTGAGATCGAAGAAAGCCTCTTCGAAGCGCCACCCATTGCCGAACAAGAACGCATGGTCGAAGCGGTGCTTTTTGCGAGCGCAGATCCGGTGACAATCGCTGAGCTGAATGCGCGTATGCCTCACGGCTGTGACGCGGGCGAAGCGCTGGTGCACCTACAAAAGCGTTATGAGGGGCGCGGCGTGCATGTGATCAAAACAGGCAATGCCTATGCGATGCGCACGGCGGGCGATCTGAGCTTTCTGATGCAAAAGGAAACCGTTGAGACCCGTAAACTTTCACGGGCAGCAATCGAGACATTGGCAATTATTGCTTATCATCAGCCAGTTACCCGCGCCGAAATCGAAGAAATTCGTGGCGTCTCCGTGTCGCGCGGCACTGTGGATCAACTGCTGGAAATGGAATGGATCCGTTTTGGTCGTCGGAAAATGACGCCTGGTCGACCTGTCACCTTCGTGGTGACGCCCGATTTTCTAGATCAATTCGGTCTTGAAAGCGCGCGCGATTTACCAGGCTTGAAAGAGCTACGCTCCGCTGGTTTGCTCGAAAATCGTCCACCACCCAGCTTAAGCGACGCGCTTGATGAAGAACGCGAAGACAGCGACGAAAACCAAACTGAGCTTTTCGAGGAATAGTTTCACGATTTGCCCTGAAATCTGCACATTTAGCAGCTATAAGCTGTATTGAGGCAAATCGAATGACAGTAGCATGAACATGAACCACATTATTAATATGGTGATACGCCGCGTAATGAGCATTGCAATCAACAAAATCATCAACGCTGGCGTTGTTCAAGTGACGAAGCGAAAAAACCGCGGCAATACTCATCCTGATCAACACGCAAATCTGCAACAAGACAAGCAACGCATGCGCCAAACCGCACGCATGTCGCGTTGTGTTACCAAGCTTTAAGTTTCTTTAGTCTTAAAATACCTTGAGGAGTCGATCTTGATGGACGGGGCGGAGCCCGTTCTTTACCGTTTCAAACGCGCAGCACGTCCGCCTCTGCGTCCTTTTGGGACGGACTGTCGTGATGGCAATTCATCCATGATCGACAATCTCGTTTCTCGGGTCATCTTAGACCAGCGCGATATTTCGTCGATTGAGCGGTTGCAGCCAGTGCATAGCCGCGTTTCTGGATGCACGACACAAATCTGAATACACGGGCTGTTAAGCTCGTTACGGCTCCAAATCTCATCACTCATAGCGCCGTTTCCCGTCTGATATGGCTCAATCGATCCAACGCGCCTTGCAGGATGTAAGCGGCCGCGACGTTGTCGATCACCTCTGCGCGGCGTCTGCGTGATGCATCTGCTTCGAGCAGGGCGCGTTCTGCTGCGACGGTGGACAGACGTTCATCCCAATAGGTGATTGGCAGTTCACTTTGGCGCGCGAGATTGCGGGCAAAAGCGCGTGTTGATTGGCAACGCGGACCTTCTGATCCGTCCATATTGAATGGCAGGCCAAGCACAATTCCTCCGATGTCACGCGCATCTATGATTTTCTCCAAACGCTCAGCATCGGCTGTGTATTTAGTGCGCTTGATCGTTTCCAAAGGGCTCGCCACAGACAAGAGCCCGTCACTCACGGAGACACCAATGGTTTTTGTGCCAAGATCCAAACCGACCAACGCGCGCGCGCGCGGCAATTCAGCGGCGAAATCGTCAATTAATTCAAAGATCATTTCGTGATCCCCAATTGGCGCGCGGCACCGCGAACAATTGCCAAATCGTCCGGTCGATCCGCGAATACATCTTTTGCATTCTGCCAGATCAACGCAGCCTGATCAGCCTCTCCCAAGACACCAAGTGCGCCAATCAAGCGCGCCCATTCTTCTGCGCTACCACCTGTTGTAGCAAGGCGGTCTGACAGTCGGTCCACCATACCGCGGATCATCTCCGTGCGCTCTTCCTCGCTCATAGTTTCAGCGTTTTCAATGTCTTCAACGCTTGGGCCCGTTAGGGGCGTGTCTTTAGAAGGGGCCAGTTCGTACTTAACACCCGCCCGAAATGCGAGGTCTTCAATCTGTTCACGAATGGGTACAACCCAACCCTCATTCCCGCCACTGTCTTGGAGCAACTGCGCCCAAGCACGGAAAGCAACATCAGGGCGACCTACCTGCATCATCATCAAGCCGGAATAATACCGCGCAACGCCGTTCTCGGGATCAAATCGTAAAACGCGGGCCAAGGCACCTTCTGCCTCTGGCGACACATAGCCGCCCGCTGCGATGATAAGCATGTCGGCATAGGTCGCGTAGTCCTCAGCGCTTACTGCCGCGCCTTTCAGGCGGATCACAGCAGCCTGTGCGGCATGGGCCGCCACTGCATTGCCCAAACGCATCTCGTGGGTTGCCAACAACGTTGCGCCTTGCAAATCTGCAGGGCGTTTTTCGACGGCTTCGCGAAGTTTCACGATCAATTCTGCATAGGTCTTTGGGGTGTCAGGCGCGATGACAAAGGGAGGCAAGGATGCCTCGGCTGTCGCTTGATCAGGTCGCGAAGCGCGCGCATCGGCGGCTGCTTCAATGCGGGTGCTGAGCGAGAGATCTCCGTACCCCGGCGCACCTAAATCGCGATACAATGCAAAGGAGCCGCCAATCAAAACTGCAGCCAAGCCGCCGATAGCAACAAAGCGCGCGGCTTTCGGACTGCGCACATCGACGCTCTCGTCCTGAAGAGCTTTATCAGCGGTCAGAATACGACGCGAAATTTCGGTCAGCACACGCTCTGCATCATCGCCTTTGATGACACCGCGCTCGATATCACGCTCCACATCGGAAAGTTGATCTCGGTAAACGCGAAGATCAAATTCTGCAGCAGGGCGCGCACCAAGATGTCCGCGCCACAGCGCCAGTGCGAGCAAAGTACAACTTCCAAGGGCGAGCGCTATCGTGATCAACCAAAACGTCATTGGATTTTCCTGTCTGTTTCATTTCATCTAGTCTGAATAACCCGCGAAAAAAAGAGGGCAGGCTGCAACCTCATGTCGCGGCTGTGGCTTTCAGTGAAAATTGCCCTGTCTGAAATCAATGGACGTCGCTAAAATCCTTGCTAAATAATGAGGTGGGTCGCAAAACGGTGCGTTTACGTCGCGGGGAGTATCCTCTTTTTTGTTATCCGCACCACAACCAGACGAAGGGACGACTCTGCCGTCGCTCCACTTCGTTACTAGTCCAAGGGGCCATCCATGAAGCGTTATTCAGCTTTTGCCATCGCACGCGAAGCCTTGCGTCATCACTCTGGATGGGAGCGCGCATGGCGATCCCCCGAACCCAAAGCCAAATATGATGTGATAATCGTTGGGGCAGGTGGGCATGGTCTGGCGACCGCCTATTACCTTGGCAAGAATTTCGGCATCACCAATGTGGCTGTCATCGAAAAGGGCTGGCTGGGTGGGGGCAACACAGGGCGCAACACGACGATTATTCGCTCGAACTATCTGCAAGACCCGTCTGCGGCGATCTATGAGAAGTCGCGTTCCTTATATGAAACGCTCTCGCAAGATCTGAACTACAACATCATGTTCTCTCCGCGCGGCGTTTTGATGCTCGCGCAAACTCAGCACGAAATTCGCGGCTACAAACGCACAGCACATGCGAACGCCTTGCAAGGCGTGCCGACCGAATGGATTGGCCCTGGCAAAGTCAAAGAGATTTGCCCAATTATTGAGCTCAACGGTCCGCGCTATCCTGTGCTCGGCGGGCTATGGCAAGCGCGCGGTGGCACCGCGCGTCACGATGCGGTCACTTGGGGCTACGCGCGTGCGTGCTCTGACATGGGCATGGACATTATCCAGAAATGCGAAGTCACCAATGTGCGCACCGAAGGCGGCAAAGTCGTCGGTGTCGACACAACCAAAGGCGCGATTGATTGCGATAAATTGGGCGGTGTCGTTGCTGGTCATTCTTCCGTGCTGGCCGAAATGGCAGGGTTCCGACTGCCTATGGAAAGCGTGGCGCTGCAAGCACTGGTGTCAGAGCCGATCAAACCTGCGATGGATATTGTGGTCATGGCTAACACTGTGCACGGATACCTGTCGCAATCGGACAAAGGCGAGATGGTCATTGGCGGCGGTACGGATGCATATAACAACTACACGCAACGTGGTTCGTTCCATCACGCGGAAGAAACCGTGCGCGCGTTGATCGAGACGTTTCCGATGCTCTCGCGTCTGAAAATGCTGCGCCAATGGGGTGGGATCGTGGATGTGACGGGGGATCGCTCGCCCATGCTAACGAAAACGCCAGTTGAGGGCATGTTTATGAACTGCGGTTGGGGCACGGGGGGCTTCAAGGCCATTCCGGGGTCTGGCTGGGCGATGGCGGAATTGATGGCAAAGGGGGAGAGCCCTTTGACCGAGGAGTTCTCGATGTGGCGGTTTAAAGAGGGCAAGTTCATCGACGAGAGCGTTGCTGCGGGGGTGGCTCACTAATGGCAATCACATGCACTATATTAAAGTCGTGGTTTACCTCAATTGAAGGGAACGCAAAATGCTAATCCTTGAATGCCCTTGCTGCGGCGTAAGCGGTGAAGAAACGGAATTCCATGCGGGCGGAGAGGCACATCTTAAGCGGCACTCTGTCGGCTCCACGGATGATCAATTCGAGGAATATCTCTTTATGCGCGAAAACCCCCACGGGGTTCATTTTGAACGCTGGCGCCACAACAATGGTTGCGGCAAGTGGTTTCATGCGGCGCGCTGCACCACCACGCTTGAGGTGTTTGGCACCTACTGCGCGCAGACCTACGAACCACCGAAAGAGATCAAAGACGCGATCAGCGCGCGCCGACCTGGTTGGTCGTGGAGGAATTTCTCATGAGCACACGTTTAAAGACCGCTGGTCGTTTTACTGACGGTGGTGCGCAGCTCTCCTTTGATTTCAACGGAAAAAAGTTGAAAGGTGTGGAGGGCGACACGCTTGCCTCTGCCTTGTTGGCCAATGATCAGATGATGGTTGGACGCTCGTTCAAATACCACCGACCGCGTGGCATTGTAGCAAGTGGCGGGGAAGAGCCCAACGCTCTTTTTAATATGGGTTACACGAACACGTTTGAGCCGAACCAGCGTGCGACAACAACCGAGCTGTTTGACGGTGCTAAGATCGGTTCGCAGAACCATTGGCCGACGCTCGAATTCGATGTGGGTGCGCTCAATACCTATATATCTCGCTTTTTGCCGGCTGGATTTTACTACAAAATGTTCATGTATCCGCGCGCGTTTTGGAAGCATGTGTATGAACCGTTTATTCGCCAATCGGCGGGCCTTGGCAAAGCGCCCCGCGCGGAGGATCGCGATCCGGATACGTACGAGCATTTCTATTTCTTCGCGGATGTCATGGTCGTTGGTGGCGGTATCGCAGGTCTGCAAGCGGCGAAGGCTGCCGCGCTTACGGGCGTTAAAGTTCTGCTGGTCGAGCAAACTGCGCATTGGGGAGGACGCGCGCCTGTGGATGGCGGTGAGGTCGATGGACTTCCTGCGGATAAATATGTGGATAACCTCGTGGCGGAGCTGTCCGCGATGGAGAATGTCACGATGCGTACACGCTTGATGGGCGCAGGAGTTTATGACCACGGCTATACGCTTGGTTATGAGCGTTTGACGGATCATGCGCCCGACATCGTTGGCCCGCGTCATCGTCTCTGGCGTATTCGTGCAGGGCATATCGTGACCGCGACGGGCGCGATTGAACGCCCCATTAGTTTCGCGAGCAATGACATTCCGGGCGTGATGCTCGCCTCTGCTGTGCGCGACTATGCAGTGAACTTTGGTGTTTCAGTGGGGGATCGCACTGTTGTTGTCACAAACAATGATGATGCCTACCGTACGGCGATCACTTTGAAGGGCCTTGGCCTTGATGTGCCTTGTATCATTGATGCGCGCGCAGGCGGCGCGGGTGCCTTGGCAGAAGAGGCTAAAGCGCTTGGCATTCGGGTTGAAAACGGCAAGGCGATTTCAAAGGTCAAAGGTGGCAAACGCGTCACGGGCATCGTGCTTTGTGCGCAGGCTGGTGAAGGCGGTGTACTGGAAGAGATCGAGTGTGACGTGGTCGCGATGTCGGGCGGTTGGTCACCTGTTGTGCATCTGTGGTCCCATTGCGGTGGCAAGCTGATTTGGGACGATCCGCAATCGCATTTCCGGCCCGACAGCGAGCGTCCACCTTTGGGGGCCAAGGGCGAAGGCTTTGTCTCTGTTGCTGGTTCTGCGAACGGACATTTGCAGCTTGCTGAATTGATTGGTGACGCGCATGGTGCTGGTCTTGACGCAGGTAAGGCCACGGGCGGTAAGCCTGCCAAAGCGGCCATCCCTGAAGGTGCGCCAACGTCTGAACATCCGGTCGAACCCGTGTGGCTGATGCCGCAAGGTGCGGGCATTAAACTGCTCTCTAAAGCATGGCTTGATTACCAGAACGACGTGAAAGTGTCCGACGTTCAATTGGCCGCGCAAGAAGGCTTCGAAAGCGTCGAACATGCGAAGCGTTACACGACATTGGGCATGGCGACGGACCAAGGTAAATTAAGTAACATTAATGGGTTGGCGATCCTTTCTGATGCATTGGGTCAACCTATTCCACAAACAGGTACAACCACGTTCCGCCCGCCTTATACACCAATTTCTATGGGGGCGATCGGTGGTGAAGCGAAAGGAAAAGTGTTCCAGCCGCTTCGCAAAACCCCACTATATGAGTGGAGCGACAACAACGGTGCGGATTGGGAACCAGTTGGTGCGTGGCGTCGTCCGTTTGCTTATCTCCAGCCCGGTGAAAGTGTGCATGACGCGGTGAACCGCGAAGTGAAGAACACGCGCGAAAATCTAGGGCTCCTGGATGCATCGACGCTTGGCAAGCTGGTCGTTAAAGGGCCGGACGCGGGCAAGTTTCTCGACATGCTTTACACCAATATGATGAGCACGTTGAAAGTCGGAAAATGCCGCTATGGTTTGATGTGTTCGGAGAATGGTTTTCTGATAGACGATGGCGTCGTTGCGCGCGTCGATGATGAGACGTTCCTGTGTCACACAACGACGGGTGGGGCCGAAACGATCCATGGTCACATGGAAGAATGGTTGCAAACAGAGTGGTGGGATTGGAACGTTTATGTTGCCAATGTCACAGAGCAATATGCTCAGATCGCGGTCGTTGGACCGAATGCGCGCAAGGTGCTGGAAAAACTGGGGGGCATGGATGTGTCCAAAGACGCACTGGGCTTTATGGAGTGGGCTGATGGCACGATTGGCGGCTTTGATGCGCGGGTCTATCGGATCTCCTTCTCTGGCGAATTGAGCTATGAAATAGCGGTGTCTGCAGCGCAAGGCTTGGCTTTCTGGGAGGCCTTGCACACCGCGGGCGAGGAGTTCGGTGCGATGCCTTATGGCACCGAAACGCTGCACATCTTGCGCGCTGAAAAGGGCTTCATCATGATCGGTGATGAGACCGACGGTACAGTGATCCCGCAGGATCTGAACTTGCAGTGGGCTTTGAGTAAAAAGAAAGAAGACTACCTTGGCAAACGCGCACATCAACGCAGCCATATGGCAGACCCTGAGCGTTGGAAGCTGGTGGGGCTTGAGACTGTGGATAAGTCGGTCTTACCGGATGGCGCTTATGCGGTGGACGAGGGTGTAAATGCAAACGGCCAGCGCAATATGTTTGGGCGTGTAACGTCGACCTATTACTCCGCTAATCTTGAGCGTGGTATTGCAATGGGGCTGGTGAAAAACGGCCCAGATCGCATGGGTGAGGTGATTGATTTTCCGAAAACTGATGGCACGATCATCAAGGCGAAAATTGTTAATCCGGTTATCTATGACAAAGATGGGGAGAAGCAAAATGTTTGAGGCAGTTAGCGCTTTACAGGGTGCATCTTTCAACGCTGGTATCGCGGAGGTTCGTGAGCTGGGTTTGCGTGGCATGATCACTTTGCGTGGCGATCTAACGGATAAAAAACTGATAAAAGCGGTGAAAGGGATTGCGGGTCGCATCCCTGAGCCGCGTACGGTTGCGTTGAAGGACGATGATGGTGCGGCTTGGATGAGCCCGGACGAGCTGCTGTTGATGGTGCCCCATGCGGATGTGTTAAGCACGATCGAAACGCTAAATGCGTCGCTGAAGGGCACGCATTTTCTGGCTGCGAATGTGTCTGATGCGCGCGCGGTGTTCGAAGTGTTTGGCCCGCATGCACGCGAGGTTATGGCCAAGCTTGCACCCGTGGATTTTTCCCCTGATGCATTCAAGATGGGGATGTTTCGACGCTCGCGTCTCGCGCAAGTCCCTGCTGCGTTCTGGATGAATGAAGAGGACGCATTTACAGTCGTGTGTTTTCGCTCCGTTGCCGAATATATGTTTGATTTGCTGAGCATTGCCGCGCAAGCAGGCTCTGAGGTCGACGCGCTCTAGTCGCGCTCCTCTATTGATTTATATCTGAATTTAAGCGCCCAGCCCTTGACCTTAGGGGCTGGGCGCTTTCTACCTGAAAAAAGTCTTCTCAACTCAAAGGATCTGATAAAATGGCATTCGAACTCCCCAAACTTCCCTACGCCAACGACGCTTTGGCTGACCTTGGCATGTCTCAAGAGACGCTTGAGTATCATCACGACCTGCACCACAAAGCTTATGTCGATAACGGCAACAAGCTGATTGCTGGCACCGACTGGGAGGGCAAGTCCCTCGAAGAGATCATCACTGGAACCTACAATGCGTCTTCCGTTGCGCAGAACGGTATCTTCAACAACATTAGCCAGCTTTGGAACCACAACCAGTTCTGGGAAATGATGGGGCCGGGCCAATCGTCCATGCCTTCCGAGTTGGAAGCGGCGATCAAAGACAGCTTTGGCTCTGTTGATAAATTTAAGGAAGAGTTCGCAGCGGCAGGCGCGGGTCAGTTCGGATCCGGCTGGGCTTGGCTGGTGAAAGACGCTGATGGTGGTTTGAAGGTGACGAAGACTGAAAACGGTGTAAACCCGCTTTGCTTTGGTCAAACTGCCTTGCTTGGCTGTGATGTCTGGGAGCATTCCTACTACATCGATTTCCGCAACAAACGCCCTGCGTACTTGTCCAACTTCATGGATAATTTGGTCAACTGGGAAAATGTTGCCTCACGTATGTGAGACAGGTTTCTATTTGATGTTTGAAAGGTCGCCGTCCCATTGAGAGGGGCGGCGTTTTTTTTGGGGCGGGACGCTCCGCGGTGAGTTTACTTGGCAAGATGAAGATCGGCTTTAAGCGAGTTTGCTCATCGCCTCTTCTGGCGTCGCCGCGATTTGGAAAAAATCTTTGATGTTTTCTTTCGCGAACCCTTGCGCAATAACGTGATCGAGTAGGGCGAGCAAAGGATCCCAATAGCTGTTGATATTGATGAGAACAATGGACTTGTCGTGCAGTCCCAATTGTGCCCATGTGAGCACTTCGAAGAACTCGTCAAGCGAGCCTGCGCCACCTGGCAGCAGTGCGATTGCGTCGGAGTTCATGAACATGACTTTCTTTCGCTCATGCATGTTTTCCGTGACAATATAGGACGTGAGATCAGTTTTTCCGACTTCCCAGTTCACCAGATGTTGAGGGATCACACCAAAGGTTGCGGCCCCGTCTATTTGTGCAGCGCGCGCCACGCGCCCCATCAGTCCAACATCGCCTGCACCGTAAACCAAGCGCATCTTATGCGACGCGATCAAGCGCCCAAGCGTGTCCGCTGCCGCGCCGTATGCGCCATCAATTCCGTCTGATGCGCCGCAAAAGACACAAATAGAGCGTTGTTGCATTTAATTCCCCTCATATTCAGTGTTTTGACCGATGAATCCATATTTGCTATATATGTCTAAAGCACGCGGCAAAAGCGTGCATTTTGGAGATGGGTTACGATGAATTATCTTCCTTTCCTTTCATCAGGAACGGGCGTCACCGTGGGCGCTGGCGCGACTTTGGTGGGGGCCTTGGCTGTTGCAGGATATGTGAGCGGTGCTTTTACGAGCGTGTCCGAACCTGTTGTTGAGCCCAAGGTTGCGGTCGTGGAAACTGTTGCTGTCACGCCCGACGTCGATCCCATCGCGCCAAAGCCGGCACTTGTGGAAAGTGCGCCCAAAACCCCCAGCTTTGATGTCGTACGTGTCGAGACTGACGGCGCTGCAATGATTGCGGGCAATGCCGAAGCGGGCAGTGTGATTGAGATTCGCGTTGATGAAACGGTTGTCGCGGAAGTTAAAGCCGACAGTAGCGGGAATTTTGCGAGCTTTGTGACCTTGCCGGAAAGCAAAGACGCGCAAGTCTTGACGCTTAAAAGTGAGGCGCAGGTGGCTGCCAGTGAACAGGTGATTGTTGCGCCCATCGTTGTTGAAAAAGCCAAGCTGCAGGTTTCGCCAGTGGCTGTCGAAGCGATTGCGGCTGAAACGCCTGCGCCGCAGGTTTCTCCAGTGGTTGTCGAAGCGATTGCGGCTGAAACGCCTGCGCCGCAGGTTTCTCCAGTGGTTGTCGAAGCGATTGTGGCTGAAACGCCTGCGCCGCAGGTTTCGCCAGTGGTTGTCGAAGCGATTGCGGCTGAAACGCCTGCGCCGCAGGTTTCGCCAGTGGTTGTCGAAACGATTGCGGCTGAAACGCCCGCGCCGCAGGTTTCGCCTGTGGTTGTCGAAGAGATTGCGACTGAAACGCCCGCGTCGCAGGATGTGCCGTTGGTTGTGGAAACCATTGCGGAAGAAACGCCTGCCGTGCCAGAGGCACCTGTCGTTCTTTTGGCGAGCGAGGAGGGCGTGCGCGTCTTACAAGCTTCTAAGCCTGATGCAATGACAGCGCTTTTGGGGTCCATTTCTTATGATGCCGCGGGCGATGTTGCCTTGACGGGTACCGCTAGTGGTGAGTTTGTGCGTGTCTATTTGAACAACAGAGCGGTTACGACATCCCAGATTGAAGCGAATGGCGATTGGCAGGCGGGATTGCCTGCAGTCGACACTGGCATTTATACGTTGCGTGTGGATGAGCTGAATAAGCAGGGTCAGGTCGTGGCGCGCGTTGAGACACCGTTCAAACGCGAAGAGCCCAAGGTTTTGGCCGCTGCGACAGAGACCGAAAAGCTCGTGCAAGCGATCACCGTGCAGCCTGGGGCCACGCTTTGGGCGATTGCGCAGGAACATTATGGCAGCGGCATACTATATGCGCGCGTTTTTGAAGCGAATGCGGACTCGATAAAAAACCCTGATCTGATTTATCCGGGGCAAGTTTTTACAGTTCCTGACTGAGGTCACTGGTCTTTCTAGGCACGCGTGATTATCTGTGTCGTCCAAGCCCGAGGACGTTATGATATGAGTCGACTGACCCCCACTGATGCAGCTCTTTCCAAACAACGCGCCTCTGGATGGCGTGTTGTTCGGCGTGTCGCACCTTATCTTTGGCCAAGCGATAAACTCTGGGTTAGGCAGCGCGTTGTTTTGGCACTGGTGATGTTGTTCGTCGCGAAGATTGTCGCTGTTGGAACGCCTTTGATATATAAACGCGCGGTCGATGCCCTTTCAGATGCAGCTGTTCCGGATTTGGCGCTTGGCGCGATTGGTCTAACGATCGCCTACGGCATGGCGCGTTTGATGACCAATGGCTTTCAGCAATTGCGCGATGTGGTTTTTGCCAAGGTCGGGCAGGGCGCTTTACGTGCCCTGGCTTTGCAAACGTTTGAGCATATTCATCGTCTGTCCATGCGTTATCACATTAGCCGCAAAACCGGTGGGTTAAGTCGGATTATCGAACGGGGTGTGAAAGGCGTCGACTTCTTATTGCGCTTTTTGTTGTTCTCCATCGGGCCTTTGGTGCTTGAGCTGTTCATGATCGCGGGCATCCTATTTTTCTTGTTTGATGTTTGGTATCTTGCCGCCGTGTTCGTCACGATTGCTTTTTATGTTTGGTTTACCTTCGCTGTCACGGAGTGGCGCGTGAAGCTGCGCAAGCAGATGAATGACCAAGACACGGACGCAAATCAAAAGGCGATTGATAGCCTGTTGAACTTTGAAACCGTGAAGTATTTTGGAGCCGAAGCACGTGAAGCGCGGCGCTACGATAGCGCGATGGAATTGTATCAAGTGGCGGCACTCAAAACCTCATATTCGCTGGCGTTCTTGAACTTTGGCCAGTCCCTTTTGATCACCACAGGTTTGGTTGTGGTCATGGTGCTCGCCGCGATGGGCGTGCAAGCGGGGACGATGACTGTAGGCGATTTTGTTTTGGTAAACGCCTATATGATTCAGATAACGATGCCTTTGAATTTCTTGGGTACGGTCTATCGCGAAATCCGACAGGCCTTGGTCGATATGGGCGAGATGTTTGATCTCTTGGAGCAACCCCCAGAGGTTGCCAATAAGGACAATGCGCAGGATCTTAAAATTGTGGGCGGCCATGTCTCCCTACGCGACGTGCATTTTGGCTATGAGGCGGAACGTCCGATCTTGAAAGGTGTCGATCTGGATGTTCCCGCGGGACAAAACGTGGCGATTGTAGGCCCGTCGGGTTCTGGTAAATCGACCATCGGGCGGCTCTTGTTCCGGTTTTATGATGTGACTGGCGGGGCTTTAACAATTGACGGGCAGGACGTGCGTGACGTGACGCAGACCAGCCTGCATGATGCGATTGGCGTGGTGCCGCAGGATACTGTTCTGTTTAATGACACCATCCGCTACAATATCGCTTACGGCAAAGATGGGGCGAGCCATTCCGAAATTGAAGACGCCGCACGCGCTGCGCAGATCCACGATTTCATTATTGCTCTGCCGGATGGGTATGAAACGACCGTCGGCGAGCGTGGGTTGAAGCTTTCTGGTGGCGAAAAGCAGCGCGTCGGTATTGCGCGGACTTTGCTGAAAAACCCGCCGATTCTACTTTTGGACGAAGCGACTTCGGCGCTTGATAGCGGCACGGAACATGACATTCAGGACGCCTTGGCGCGCGCCGCAGAAGGGCGCACAGTGATCACAATTGCGCACCGTTTGTCGACGATTGCGGATGCGGACCGCATAGTTGTGCTTGCAGATGGACAGATCGCAGAGCAGGGCAGCCATGCGGAATTGCTCACACTTTCGGGCAAATACGCCGCCCTTTGGCATCTGCAACAAGCGGAAGACGCGGCTTGAATTGGACGCAGGCTGGCCTCTCTAGTATTGGCTTCGTCGCGATTTCAGTGCTTGCTGTTATGGGGCCAAAGCTTGGGTGGGGCCGCCAATAGTCGCCGAAAAAACCATCAAGCTGGTGGCACCAGAGCTTTTGGGCTTTGTTTCGCTTGGGTCTTTACCCGCTGTTCGCGCGAAGCGCCATTTCGGCGCGCGACAATGGCTTTGCCATGCCTCCCCTGGGATTTGCACTTGTGCTAATGGGCTTTGGTGGTGCTTCGGCGTTCACGGGAAAGCTCGGCTGGGGCATAATATTCCCTAACGCAGTAGTGCTTTTGCCATCACTCATTTGGGCGCTGCTTTACGCGATTGCACCTTTACTCGAAGAGCCTTGATTTAAGCGGGGATTTAGTGCGGATTACTTAGAGTACAAATCAGAAATACCGCGTTTTTGGTTTTTTGAAGGAGGGTGCGCGTCGCCGCGCACCCTCGCTTTATTCCGCAGCTTTGAGCGAGGCCTTCATCATCGGTGCAGGTTCTGCTTCAGGAGCGTAGCTTTCTATTGGGTCCTCATCGTCGTCCCAAAGAATCATCGGTGATTTCACACTCCGTGCCTGACGCTGAAGCGCCCAATCTCGCGCGGCATTGCTAGAGCGACCCATTGACAGCTTTGCCAGCAAACGCGCTATCCAAAGCACATAGGTGCTTGCCCAAACCCGCAGCGCCAGCATGGACGGTGTAAATACCAATGTCAGAACCGTCGCAATTCCAAGGCCGAACACCACGGCTGTCGCCAGTTGTTTCCACCAAAGAGCGGTTGGGCTGTCTATGGAATAACCGCCCCCGATGAAGTCAAGACTAAGGCCAAACATCATTGGTGCGAGGCCTGCCATCGTGGTGATCGTGGTCAGCAAAACAGGGCGAATGCGATCCTCAGCTGTACGCACAATCGCTTCGATTCTTGGCATGTAGCGTGAATAATCTTGGTAGGTATCGATCAGAACAATGTTGTTGTTCACCACGATCCCTGCGAGTGCCACGATGCCGGTACCCGTCATAATTATAGAGAATGCCTGATCCATCACCAACATGCCGATCAGCACGCCTGTGGTGGAAAGGATGACCGCAAGCAAAACCAGCACAGAGTTATAAAAACTATTAAATTGCGCCAAAAGGATGATGAACATTAGACCCAACGCGCCTGCAAATGCGGTGGATAGGAATTGCTGGCTTTCGGCTTCTTCTTCCTGATCGCCAGTCCATTCGAATTGGATGCCAGCGGGCAATGGATTGGTCTCTAACCATTCTGTCAGCGTAGCAATCCGTTCATTCGGGGTGATTGGCACGGCTTTGGTATCGCCGTTCTCGTCTGTCACGTCTTTGGTCAGATCGCTGGTTACCGCGGCTTTCACATCAAAGTAGCGCTTTTGATCAATGCGGTTGATCTCGGCGAGTTTTTTCACTGGCTTGCGCGTGGTGAAGTTGCTGAGCGGGATTAAGCCGTCACGTGTGCGCACTTTGAGGGTATCGAGCGTGCTTAGAACGCGGTCCTCTTTGGGAAGTCGTACGCGGATTTCAATCTCTTCATCAGAGCTATCTACCCGCATCGTATCAAGCAGAATGCCGCGTGTGACCAGTTGCACCATGCCACCAACCGTTGCGACGTCCGCGCCGTAACGGCCCGCCTTTTGCACGTCTACATCGATTTGCCAGTCGATGCCTGGCAGGGGTCGCGTGTCTTCGATCAGTTGCAGCCCAGTGGTCTCTTCAAACTGCGCGCGCGCAATGGCGGTTGCGTTTAGCAGATCATCCCAATTGTCACCCTTGAGGCGCAAATGCACGGGCTTACCCGAGGCGGGCCCACGGGCTTGGGCGAGGATTTCAATCTCGATTCCAGGGATCAGTTGCAATTGCTCCGTCAGTTCCGCGATCACCGTGTCGCCATCAAGTTCGGGGCGATCTCGACGATCTTCCCATGGAATTGTCTCAAGCTGCACCTGACCGATGGTTTCCTTTGGCGTTGCAGCACCAGAGGCATCTGTGTTCAAGCCACCTTCACCCGCGAACGCAAATGCGCTTTGCACGCCTGGGTGGCGCAGAACGATGGCTTCGGCTTTGGCGACTAAGGCGTCCTTTTCGTCTAAGGATAGGTTGCCGCGGGCAAGCACATAGACAATGGCTTGCTCTGGCTCGCTTTCAACGAAGAATTCGACGCCGTTGTTGTTCTCGCCAAAATAGGTGAACGTGCTCATAACGAAGAATCCAACCGCAACAATTGAGACTAGCGGCATGATCGGATTGCCTGCGATGGCTTTGATAACGTAGCCAAATAAGGTGCGCTTATTGCCTGCCCTGATCTTTGTCGCGCGGCGTTCGAATTTCGTTGCACCAAGGGTCACAGAAGCTGCAAAGGCACCAAAAAGGAACAAAGCTACACCTGGCAATGCGCCGACAAAGCCTTCGGCGATAGCTTGTCCGCCGAACAGGTAGCCCGGGTTCAGCACCTGCATCGCGCCAAGGAACACCAGATATATTGCGGGCGGCACCAAAAGCGCGCGAACGAGCCATGGCAGCTTTGCACGCAAGGCGTCGGATGTTTTACCGAATGCACGGCTCAGGCGGCCAGTTACACCGCCCATGACGGGCAAATACACTAGCGCAACGACCAGCGAAGCAGAAAGAACGAAGATCAATGTGACGGGTAACATGCCCATGAACTGGCCGGGCACGCCGGGCCAGAACAGCATCGGCAGGAAGGCGCAGAGTGTCGTCGCCGTCGAGGACACGATGGGCCAGAACATACGCTTGGCGGCTTCGACATAGGCATCCATTGGGCCAGAGCCTTGCGAGATGCGTTTGTCTGCGTATTCTACGACCACGATGGCACCGTCGACCAACATGCCTACCGCAAGGATTAGGCCAAACATCACGATGTTTGAAATCGTGACTTCCATCACTGCGAGGAACACGAAGCACAACAAGAACGACGTCGGAATCGCAAAGCCCACAAGCAATGCAGGCCGCGTGCCAAGGGCTGCGAGAACCACAATCATTACTAAAGCAATCGCTGTCAGAACGGAGCCTTCAAGCTGACTGACCATCGACCCAACCGTGCGCGACTGATCGTTTGACGTGCCCACATCGACAGAGGCTTGCAATGGTTCCGGCCATTCTGCTTTGGCCTCATCAACAACGGTTTTGACCAATTCTGCGGTGTCGATCAGGTTGAAGCCTTTGCGCTTAACCACTTGCAGTGCCACGGATGTTTCGCCGTTAAAGCGCGCGGTGCCTTTGCGATCTTCAAAGGTCAAAGAAATTTCCGCCAGATCACCCAATGTGACCACGCGGTCGCCGTTGGTTTTCACTGGAAGGGCGTAGATGTCTTGAACCTTATCAAAAGAGGAGGGGATCTTGACGGCAAACGTGCCCTGCGCGCTTTCGATCTCACCGGCGGCGATCAACTGGTTGTTATTTTGAACAACCGAAATCAACTCGCCTGCGGTGACGTTGTAGGCCTCTAATCGCAACGGATCGATCAACACTTCGACCATTTCTTCGCGATTACCTGCGATGCCTGCCTCTAGGACTGCGTCAAGCGCTTCGATCTCCTCTTGCAAGGCTTTTGCGGTTTTTGCCATCGTGCGCTCAGGAACGTTGCCTGTAAGATTGACGATGATGATCGGGAATTCGGAAAAGTTGATCTCGTTGATCGAATAAGTTTCAGCGCCTGAAGGGAATTTGCCTTGCGCCGCGTTCATCGCGTCGCGCACGTCGGCCATGACTTTGGTCTTGTCCCAGCCGAACTCAAACTCTAGTGCGATACCCGCGTAGCTCTCAGCCGCAGTGCCTGAAATCGACTTTAGACCGTCAAGATCGGCAAGCTCGGTTTCCATTGGCTTGACCAGCAATGTTTCGCTGTCTGCCGCTGAAATTCCGGGGAAGGGGACAGAGACGAAGAGAGCAGGGATTTCAATATCTGGCTCGCCCTCTTTAGGAAGGCCCCAATAGGCGAAGCCACCCGCCAAAAGCGTGAGGGCGATGAAGGCCAAAACCATGCGGGCGCGTTCTGCAGCCCAATCGACGATACCTGTCATCGTTTTGGCTCCTCAAACGTCGCTTCTACGGCGACACCGTCTACGACATATTCTTGGCCGATGGTGATCACGTCAGCGACTTCGGGCAAGCCTGCGACCCAGACCCCCTCAGATGTGTCGCGCAAGAGTGTCAGTGCGCGAAACTGTGCGAGGCTGTTATCGTCCACTATGCGCACGCCCAAGTCGCCATCATCGTTTAAAGTTAATGCTGATTGCGGAAGCAAATGCGCCTTCGCCCCATCTGCGGAGACAATGATCTCTGCGGTTTGGCCATCACGGATTTTCAGATCAACGTTTGGTACTTGGATTTCTACTCGGAAAGTGCGGGTCGTTTGATCTGCTGAGCGCGACAGGAATGTGACGCGGCCCCGAACGTCTTGTCCACCAGACAAACGCGCGCCCGCTAAAGCGCCGATTTCGACGCGATCTACGTCTGTTTCGGGCACAAAACCAACCAACTTCATTGGATCAAGCTGAAGGATCGTCGCGCAGAGCGCTCCGGGCTGCATCAAGCTGCCAAGCTCTGCCGAATCTGTTTCTAATAGGCCTTCAAAAGGGGCGGTGATCTCAAGGCGATCAATGTCTTTTTGCACGCTTGCGATGGCCGCTTCTGCGCTTTGGATGCCGGCACCTGTGCTTTGCAGGCCACTTTTGGCAGCGGCAACGGCAGCTTCTGCGGCGCGCACAGCAGCCTGCGCAGAGGCGACGCGCGTCTCAGAGGCAAAGCCTCCTTCGCTCAGCTTGGAGGCGGCATTGTCGTTGATCTTCGCTTCGTCAAGTCGGGCCATGGCTTCATCCAGGCGGGCTTTTGCTTCGGGGACCCGTGCACTGGCTTCGGCCAAACGTGCGTTGGCCTCTGCGAGCGATGCTTCGCGTGTCCCCACATCGATTTGACACAGCATTTGATCCGCGGCCACAAAGCTGCCTTTGCGCAGGGGATCAGAAACGACCTGACCAGAGGTTTGAGCCCGTACTTCAACGGAGCGCGCAGACTCAGTTTCGCCCCGCATGATAACGGCGCTATCTATCTGACGAGCTTCTGACTTACGGGCAAAAACGCGGATGATCTTCGCGGTTTCGGCAACTTCCTCAGAGGTCTCAGGCACGTCATCTGCAGCCTCCGTTTCGCCGATTTGTGCGAAAGCAATAAGCTCATCACGTTCAAAGACTAGAAAGTACAGAAGGCCAGTCACCAGTATCGCGGTGATCAAAGGAATGAGTTTCATCTGCGTTTCGTCCTCACAAAATGTCTTTATCGTCAATGCCGTCACTTGTCGGTGACATAGTCTTGTTCTTTGAAAGTGCAATGACTTATAGTCAAAGTACTAAACTCATCAGTTCAGTTTAGGCAGCCTGCGGTGCCGGTGCAACATTTCTAATTGCGCCAAAGTGCTCGCAACACATGGCAAGGATGTGACGGCCCCTTGGCAGGGCTGTGACATCGCGGTAAGAGAGGCAAAAAATGGGGCCACTGGCATGAGCGATACCGACAGTTTTATTGAAGAAGTCAGCGAGGAAGTGCGCCGTGATCGACTCTTTGGCTACATGCGCCGCTATGGCTGGATCGCGGTTCTAGCGATTTTGGCTTTGGTTGGGGGTGCTGCTTGGAACGAATACAGCAAATCCCAAGCGCGCGCGAAAGCGCAAAGCGCGGGCAACGCAATCTTGGCGGCCCTGGAAGCAGATGAACTTCAAGAGCGCGTGAAGGCGCTCGAAGCGCTGCAATCGCAAGACATCACTCAAGGCGTAAAAGCTGTTGTCAGCTTGATGCAAGCGGCAGAGCAAGCCGCCGGTGATGATCCTGCCGGCGCGCAAACCGCATTGGAAGCAATCGCTGTGGATGGTAGCCTGCCCGAAATTTACCGCCAAATCGCGTCTTTTAAATCTGCCACAAAAAGCGACGGATCGCTCAGCGTGGATGACCGTCGACTGCGCCTTGACGCGCTCAGCGCACCGGGTACGTCGCTTCGTTTGCTTGCAACCGAACAGTTGGCGCTGCTCGATATCGAGACGGGCGACACGGCTGCTGCACTCGAAAAACTACAAGGCATCGTTGTAGACGCAGAGGTGACAGCAGGCTTGCGTCAACGGGCAACGCAGCTCATTGTTGCATTAGGTGCAGAACCAGAATTATTATCGGGTCAAAATTAAGCATACTGGCGCGTATAGCGCCAGGAATTATCAAGCCTGCACAGACGGGATGCACTATCAAAGGGGGCTTTGAGCAGTGACGACATTTAAGTTTATCATGGCGGGCGTGGCTCTCGCGGTATTGGCAAGTTGTACGGAAAATGACATCATTTTACCGGGCAAACGCGAAGATTTGCGCGCGCCTTTCGGAGAAACCTCTGAAGAGCGGGTTAAAAGTGAGAACGTTGCGCAAAAGATTTCGCTGGCTAAGCAAGTGAGCAATGCCAATTGGCAGCAGCGAATAGGAACGCCGTCAACGCGGACTTCGCATCCTGCTTTAGCGCAAAACCTAACGGGTATTCAGTGGTCCACCCCCATCGGTCAGGGTGATAGCCGACGCTATCGCATCACTGCTGACCCCGTGGTGGCGGATGGCCGCATCTTTGTAATGGATTCCAAGAGCACAGTCTCGGCGGTATCGCTCAGCGGACAAAAACTATGGTCTGTGAACATCACACCGGATCGTGAAAGCGACGCGGGCGGCGGTGGTTTGGCATACGGCGATGGCAAATTGATTGTCACATCCGGCTTTGGCAACCTGCGCGCGCTTGATCCTGCCAGCGGTGCTGAGATTTGGACGCAAGACCTTGATGCTGCAACAACGGGCACGCCGTCAATTTCGCGTGGTTTAGTCTACGTTGTCGGAGGCGATAACGTGGCGTGGGCGGTGAATTCCGACAGCGGTCGTGTTGTTTGGCAGCTTGACGGATCACCGGGCATTTCGCGTGTTTCTGGTGGGCCTGCGCCTGCGGTGGGCGATGATCTTGTGGTCTTTGCGTTTGCCTCGGGTGAGTTGCAAGCGGCCTTCCGCAAAGGTGGTGTGCGTCGCTGGGATGCGACTGTTGCTGGTCAGCGCCGCGGCATTGCGGCCACGACTGTCAGCGACATAACTGGCGATCCGGTTATTTCTGGCAACACGATCTACGCGGGTAGCTATTCCGGACGCATGGTTGCGCTAAACGCAGATAGCGGAGCGCGTCTGTGGTCCGCAAACGATGGCGCGCTTGGTCCTGTGTGGCCAGCGGGTGGATCTGTGTTCGCGGTTACGGATCGCAACGAATTGGTGCGTTTGGATAGTAGCACGGGCGAGCGGATCTGGGGTGCGCGTTTGCCGTTCTTTACCCGTGAGATCCGCCGCCGCAGCGTTGAAGTCGTTGCGCATTACGGGCCAATCATTGCGGGTGGTCGTGTGATCGTTGGCTCTAACGACGGTGTAGTCCGCAGCTTTGACCCGGTATCTGGCGCGTCGCTTGGCGCGGTTGAGGTGCCCGGTGGTGTGACGACTAATCCAATTGTTGCAGGTAACACGCTCTATGTTGTTTCGCGCAAAGGTGTGCTGCACGCGCTTCGTTAAAGGGCAGGGCAGGGAAATAGCGTCGGCGTTGGGCCTTTCGCCCGCGCGCGCTTTGCGTTAGAGCGGCCACTTAAACCCCATTTGGAGCTTTTAAATGAGCTTTACACTCGCCATCGTGGGCCGCCCGAATGTGGGCAAATCCACTTTATTCAATCGCCTTGTTGGCAAACGTCTGGCTTTGGTCGATGACCAGCCGGGGGTCACGCGCGATCTGCGTGAAGGCGATGCACGCCTTGCGGACTTGCGCTTTACGGTGATTGACACTGCTGGCCTTGAAGAGGCGACCGACGAAAGCCTGCAAGGGCGCATGCGCCGTTTGACCGAGCGCGCGGTTGATATGGCTGACATCTGCCTCTTTATGATTGATGCGCGCGTGGGGGTGACGCCTGCGGATCAAGTGTTCGCCGAAATTCTGCGCAAGCGCTCCGCACATGTAATTTTGGCGGCAAACAAGGGTGAGGGCTCTGCTGCGGATGCGGGTGTGATTGAAGCGTATTCCTTGGGTCTGGGAGAGCCGATCCGCCTATCTGCGGAACACGGCGAAGGTCTTAACGATCTCTACACCCAACTGATGCCGCTCGCGGATGGTTTTGCGGAACGCGCATTGGACCAAGCGCCAGAAACCGATGTTGCGCTTGATGAAGATGACGAGTGGGATGAAAACCGCCCGTTCGAAATGCCAACAGCAAAGAAGCCGATGCAAATCGCGGTTGTCGGGCGCCCGAACGCGGGTAAATCGACGCTGATCAATATGATCATGGGTGAAGATCGTCTGCTGACGGGGCCGGAAGCAGGTATCACGCGCGACGCAATTTCGCTGCGCAGTGAATGGAACGGCACGCATATTCGTATTTTCGACACCGCTGGCATGCGCAAAAAAGCTAAAGTGCAGGACAAACTTGAAAAATTGTCTGTTTCAGATGGTTTGCGCGCAGTTAAATTTGCTGAGGTTGTGGTTGTTCTACTCGACGCTGCCATCCCGTTTGAGCAACAAGATCTGCGTATTGCGGATCTTGCGGAACGCGAGGGCCGCGCAGTGATTGTTGCTGTGAATAAATGGGATGTCGAGGACGACAAGCAAAACAAGCTGCGCGATCTGCGCGAAAGTTTTGAGCGTCTTCTGCCGCAATTGCGCGGTGCACCTTTGGTGACAGTTTCAGCTAAAACGGGTCGCGGTTTGGATCGCTTGCACGATGTAATTTTGAGCGCCTACCAGACGTGGAACACACGTGTACCCACGGCAGCCTTGAACCGCTGGCTTGCGGGTATGGTCGAAGCGCATCCGCCCCCCGCGCCAGCAGGAAAGCGGATTAAGTTGCGCTATATGACGCAAGCAAAAACCCGTCCTCCGGGCTTTGTGGTGATGTGTTCTTTGCCCGAAAAGATGAGCGAGAGCTATTCGCGCTATCTGGTCAATGGTCTCCGCACTGACTTTGATATGCCAGGCACGCCGATCCGTCTTTACATGCGCTCCCAGAACGACTCAAACCCGTTCAAAGGGCGCAAGAAAGCAGGTCCGTCAAAACTACGTAAGCACATGAAATCAAATGTACAACGTCAGCGCTAAATGCGCTGACTTCTGACCAGTGTGAATGCTAGCACTGCAATTCCACAGGCTGCGAAGGTGCTGACGGGAAGTGTGACCAATCCGTTTGTGGCGACAATTCCGACCAATGCCCATATTACGGTGAGTAGGTATTCAGGTGCTTTGCGCATTTTGTAGACGGCCAAAGCGCTAAACAATGCGCCCAAGATGCCTGCAAACGCCCAGCCGAATGATCCCGTTATAAGTCCATATCCGGCTGCTGTTGTTCCGATAGACACCCAGCTCGCCGCGGTAAGCCAGCCTGCATAGATCCCGACCGGCGCTTGGAACCACCAGCGATCCACGTAAGGCGCGCGGATGAACGCGGTGATAGCGCCAAGTGCCATAATGATGATGGTGATAGTCGCCCAGATCGCGCTTGCATTCGCGATGGCAAGCCATGGGACACCCAGGGCAAGACTGATGGCTAGGGGCAGGCGGGCCGCGTGCCAGTCACCTGCGTCCGTGCGTTTCCACAAGCCAAACATGGCAGACATGATCAGCCAAGTATAGATCAAACCCCAAATCGCAAAGGTATAACCTTCGGGTTGGATCGGGGGATCAATCTGTGGGTTCGGCAGTTGATCAGGCGTGAAGCCTGAGAATGGAGCTGTGAATGCGGGTGAGATCGCGAATGCGATGCTCAACACGAGAATGGCGGGGGCAGTGAGTTTTTTCATAAGAAGTTTCTTAGACGCCCCTTAACTCAAGTCAACACGAGCGCAGATGTTACGCTAGGACACCGTCTGCTGTGAGGGTTGATTTGCCGCCCAAGTAAGGCGCAAGCACCTCTGGTAGCTCAATTGAGCCATCGGCTTGCTGACCATTTTCCAGAACAGCAATCAAACAGCGTCCAACCGCGAGGCCAGAGCCATTCAGTGTGTGCACGAACTGGGGCTTGCCACCATCTTGAGGCTTAAACCGCGCGTTCATACGGCGAGCCTGAAAATCTCCCGTTGTGGAGACGGAGCTGATCTCGCGGTACGCATTCTGACCCGGCAGCCATGCTTCGATATCAAATGTGCGGCGCGCACCGAAACCCATATCGCCCGTGCACAAAAGAACTGTGCGGTAGGGAACACCCAGCTTTTCCAGAAGACCTTCTGCGCAAGCGAGCATGCGTTTTTGTTCGGCATCGCTTTCATCTGGATGAGTGACGGAGACCATTTCAACCTTTTCGAACTGGTGTTGACGCAGCATGCCAGATGTATCACGTCCCGCGCTGCCCGCTTCAGAGCGGAAACACAGCGTGTGCGCGGTCATGCGAATTGGCAAAGCGCTGTGATCAAGCACGTCGCCCGCTACGGAGTATGTCAGCGGCACTTCGGATGTCGGCACCAGCCACCAGCCGTTGGTGGTTTGATAGCTATCTTCGCCGAATTTCGGCAGCTTGTCGGTGCCATACATCGCCTCATCGCGCACGAGTACTGGGCTGTTGATTTCAGTCAGGCCATTTTCGTTCACGTGCGTGTCTATCATGAACTGGACGAGCGCGCGGTGGATACGTGCAACCGCGCCCTTGAGCATGACAAAACGCGCGCCGGAAATCTTAGCGGCGGTGTCGAAATCCATAAAGGCTGCAACGCCTACGATCTCAAAATGTTCTTTTGCATCGAAACTAAACGTTCTTGGCACGCCCCAAAGTTTAACTTCCTTATTGTCGTCTTCGTCCGCGCCATCAGGCACATCGGCAGCAGGAAGGTTGGGAATACGCGCAAGCATATCGGTGAGGCGCGCATCTTCGGCCTTGGCTTCCTCGTTCAACTGCGCAACAGCAGCTTTTTTTTCGGCTACCAAAACGCGCAGGCGTTCGAATTCCGCCTCATCGCCAGAGGCTTTCGCAGCTCCGACCAGCTTGGAGGCTTTGTTCTGCTCTGCTTGCGCTTCTTCAGCGGCCAGAATTTTGCTGCGGCGGGCGGAGTCTATGGCTAGTACTTGCTCTGACAAGGGCGCGTCACCACGGCGGCCGAGGGCAGTATCAAAAGTTTCAGCGTTGTCGCGAATTGCGCGGATATCATGCATGTCAGTAGCCCTTGAGCGAGTCGATTTCTGTGCGCGGTTTAACCGAGCCGTGCGGTGGGGTGAAGCTAGTCTTTAACTGTGTCTCGACTGTGCCTTCTCACGCTGGCTGCGACGGTAAGTGATGATTTCATCCTGCACGAAATCGCGGAACACTTGAATGCGTTTGGATTGGCGTAATTCTTCTGGATAGGCGAGGAACACAGGGACCTCGTTAGAGCTGAGATCAGGCAGGATTCGCACCAGTTCAGGGAAATCTTGGGTAACATAGTCCGGCAGAACACCAATCCCAAGGCCGTGCAGTACGGACTGCAATACGCCAAAGTAGTTGTTCACCGTCAGCATCGAAGGCACATCATAGGCAAGCAAATGTTGCACAAGCTGCAGGCCTGCACCCACCTGCACCGTGCGCGGGTTTTGGCAAATCAGACGACGGTTGCCGATGTCTTCAATACTCTCAGGCATGCCGTTTTGCGCCACGTAGTCAGGCGACGCATAAAGCTGCATGTGGACCGTCATCAGGCGTTTGCGGATCAGGTCAGCTTGGCTGGGTTCCTTCATGCGAATGGCAACATCGGCCTCGCGCATGGGCAGGTCGAGCACTTTTTCCTCAAGCATTAGATCAATCTTGAGATCCGGATATTTGTCATAAAGATGTGGCAAACGCGGGGCCAACCACAAGGATCCAAAACCGGTCGTTGTTGTTACACGCAGCTCGCCAAAAACCTCTTCTTTGCTATCTTTGATCCGTGCCTCTGCGGCGTCCAAGCGTTTGATCATCGCAGTTGTGGCGTCAAATAGTAACTCGCCCTGTTCGGTCAGGATCAGGCCGCGTGCATGGCGGTGAAACAGCGTTGTATTGAGGCTTTCTTCAAGCCCGCGCACCTGACGGGACACCGCAGATTGGGATAAATGCAACGTGTCGCCTGCGTGGGTTAAACTGCCGGCATCTGCTACTGCATGAAAGATTCGAAGTTTGTCCCAATCCATTTTGGCAACTTTCTGTGTATCCCGCGCGGGCCTGCGCTCCTTTGCTTTATCTGAGCTGGCCTTGCTTATCAACTTAGCCTTAAACTTGAATTTCCTCTATACAGGTCAGCTTTTGTGACCTACCATCATTTTAGTAAGTGATCACTGTGCGCCTTGGGAGGGACCCACATGAGCCTGCAAAAGTCATCCTTGAATGATAAATTTGATCTGGGGAAATCTCAAGTTCTGATGAACGGCACCCAAGCGCTGGTGCGTTTGATGTTGATGCAAAAGGCGCGCGATAAGGTGGCAGGGCGGAATACGGCGGGCTATGTCACGGGCTATCGCGGATCGCCTTTAGGGGCTGTTGATTTCCAAATGACCCGTGCCGCCAAGCCTTTGGCAGATGCCGATATTAAATTCGAAGAGGGTCTGAACGAAGATCTCGCCGCTACCGCGCTGTGGGGCGCGCAGCAGGCTGAATTGCGCGGTGAGGGGCGCTATGATGGCGTGTTTGGCCTTTGGTACGGCAAAGGCCCCGGTGTTGATCGTACAGGCGATGTGATGCGCCACGCTAATATGGCGGGCACTTCGCAATTTGGCGGGGTCGTCATGGCGATGGGGGATGATCACACGGGTGAAAGCAGTACAGTGCTTCATCAATCCGAGTTTGCCTTGATCGATTCTTACATGCCCATCGTCAGTCCTGCGGGTGTGCAGGAAATGATGGATTACGGGCTGTACGCCTATGCGTTGTCGCGGTTTGCGGGTGTCTGGGTTGGCTTAAAGACGATGAAAGATACCGTTGAGGTCACCTCCGTCGTGAATGGTGATCCGCATCGTTTAGAATTTGTGACGCCCGATTATGACATGCCAGAAGGCGGTCTAAATATTCGCTTGGTGGATGATCGTTATCAACAAGAAGCACGTTTGCTTGATCATAAACGCCATGCCGCAGAAGCGTTCAGTCATGCCAACAAACTGGATAAAAAGGTTTGGGGTATAAAGGGTGCCAAAATTGGCTTTGTGGCGGCTGGCAAGAACTGGTTGGATCTCGTTCATGCGCTGTCTCTGCTCAACATTGACGAAATGGAAGCGGAACGCATTGGGTTGAGCACCTATAAGGTCGGGCAAGTTTGGCCGATGGATATGAAAGGCTTCAACGCTTGGGCGGACCGGCTTGATCTGATCGTTGTTGTCGAGGAAAAGCGCAAACTGATCGAAGTGCAGATCAAGGAAGCGCTGTTTGACGATCGCCGTGGTCGTCGCGTTTATGGCGAACGCCGTGAAGGACGGGAAATGTTCCCTGTGCGCGGCGCGCTTGAGCCGATGATGATTGCGGAGCATCTGGGTACTATTTTGCAAGACGAGGGTTGCGGCAGTGCAGGTCTGAAGCTTGGGATGGCCGCCTTGGATGAAGCGCGTCGCGCGGATAATGCGCCGGAACTTGCAGCGCGCTTGCCTTATTTTTGCTCGGGCTGTCCGCATAATTCATCGACCAAAGTGCCGGAGGGAAGCCGTGCCTATGCGGGCATCGGCTGTCACTTCATGGTGCAATGGATGGATCGCGACACGCTTGGTTTTACCCATATGGGCGGCGAGGGGGCTAACTGGATTGGCGAGGCTCCGTTCTCGACCCGTGAACATGTGTTCCAGAATATCGGCGATGGAACCTACAATCACTCCGGCATCCAAGCGATCCGTGCGGCCGTCGCGGCTGGCACGACCATGACCTACAAGATCCTCTACAATGATGCGGTGGCCATGACAGGCGGGCAGGGCAATGATGGTGGTCTTGATGCGCCCCGGATCGCACGCGAAGTGGCGGCGATGGGTGTGAGAAACCTCGTAATTGTTTATGACGATAAAGAAGATGTCGATGTGGCGGCCTTTCCGAATGGTTTGGCGATGCATGAACGGGCGAATTTGCAATCTGTCCAAGAAGATTTCGCGCAAAAGTCTGGTGTCTCTGTCATTCTGTATATCCAGACCTGTGCTGCGGAAAAACGCCGTCGACGCAAGCGCGGCTTGTTCCCGGATCCAGACAAGCGTGTATTCATTAACCCCGACGTTTGCGAAGGCTGTGGCGATTGCGGCGTGCAATCCAATTGCGTGTCCATCGTGCCCCATGACACAGAATTGGGCCGCAAACGCGCGATTGATCAATCAAGCTGCAACAAAGACTTTTCTTGCGTCAAAGGGTTTTGCCCGTCTTTTGTGACCGTCGAGGGAGGGACACCGCGCAAAGCGGCAACGGCGGAACTGGCTTTGCCGGATCTTCCGTTACCCGAATTACCCACGATCAAGGGGACGCATAATGTTGTTATCACAGGCGTCGGTGGTACGGGGGTTGTCACCATCGGTGCGCTTTTGGCGCAAGCGGCGCAGCTTGATGGCAAAGGCGCTGGCATGATGGAAATGGCAGGGCTCGCTCAAAAGGGCGGCGCTGTACATATCCATTGTCGTCTCGCTGAGAAACCCGAGGATATTTCCGCCATTCGTGTGGCAACTGGTGAAGCGCATGCATTGATCGGTGGCGATTTGGTGGTGAGTGCTGGGGCGTCCACGCTTGGTCTGACAAAAGACGGTCAAACAGGTGCTGTGGTGAATGCGCATGAGATCATTACGGGTGATTTTACCCGCAACACGGAATTCAAATTACCGACAGAACAGCTCAAGCTCGCGTTGCAAGCGCGTATGCGGGACCGCGTGGATCTGTTTGACGCGTCAGCGCTGGCGCGCAAAGTGCTCGGCGATGCGATTTTTTCAAACATGTTGGTTTTTGGCGCGGCGTGGCAGCGTGGCTTGATCCCTTTGTCGCTTGAGGCCTTGCAAGAAGCGATCCGCTTGAATGGGGCGGCGGTTGAAAAGAACCTCTACGCCTTTGATGTGGGCCGTTGGGCGGTGCTGTACGGGGATGAGGTGGCGATATTGCTCGACGCAGACATCGTGCAATTGCCACAGTCCTTGGAAGATAAAGTCGCCTTCCGTGCGCAACATTTGGAGGCCTATCAAAACAAACGTTTGGGCAACCGGTATCGCGAGTTGGTTGATGCGATTGAGGATCCGACACTGAAAGAGGCGGTCTCAAAGGGCTATCATAAACTACTGAGCTACAAGGATGAATATGAGGTTGCGCGACTGCATCTGAACACTGCAGAGAAGGCGGCGGAGACGTTTGAAGGCGATTTGAAACTGACCTATCACTTGGCTCCTCCGATGTTGAGCAAGACAGGCGCGGATGGGCGGCCAATGAAGAAAAAATTTGGCGCTGGCATGTTGCGTGGCTTCAAAATTCTCGCCAAGATGAAACGCTTGCGGGGAACACCCTTTGATCCGTTTGGGCACACCTCTGAGCGCCGGATGGAGCGTGCTTTGATCTCCCAATTCGAGACCGACATGAAAGCTGTGCTACCCAAAGTCGATCCGCAGACGATGGATGCTGTACTCGCCTTGGCGGAACTGCCTTTGTCCATTCGCGGGTTTGGCATAGTGAAGGAAGCCAATGAACGTAAAGCCGCGAAGCGTCGCGAAGAGTTGCTGAGTGTGATCCAGCAGGGTGGTTTAGATCTAAGCGCAGCTGCCGAATAGGCGCGGTACTGACGATGCGCAGCGCCAAAGCGATAAGCTATTCCCATTGCGCGCAAAGCGCTTTTGGGCGGGGTTTCGTGCGTATAATCGAGACGCTGACAGGGCGCGCGAGATTGATCAAACGTGCGCAAGACTATGCACGAGAGATCACAACGACGCGTAGTTTTTGGCAGGTGATGGCGGATCGCTATGACCTGAACTTGAACATCTCTTCAGGCGATTTGAGTCATATTCCAAAGCAGGGTCCCGTCGTTGTGGTCGCTAATCATCCGTTTGGCATTTTGGATGGGCTGATGCTGGGGCTGATCTTGTCGCGTGTGCGCGATGATTTTCGGATTCTTGCTAATGATGTGTTTCAGAACGCACCTGAGGTTGACAGCGCGGTTTTGCCGGTTTCGTTTGGGAACAGCAAAGACGCTGTTAACGCCAACCTAGATACCCGCAAACGCGTGTTAGAGCATCTTACAGCAGGTGGCGTACTTGCTGTGTTCCCTGGCGGAACAGTCTCGACAGCGGCGCATCCGAGGGGGGTGCCGCTTGATCCTGAATGGGGGCGCTTTACTGCGCGCACTATTACCCGATCTGACGCGGTGGTGGTCCCTATTTTCTTTGAGGGCCGCACGAGCCGCATGTTTCAAATCGCAAGCCAACTGCATATTAATTTGCGGCTGTCTTTGTTGATTAACGAATTTCGCAGGGGTGTCGGAAGCACAGTTAACGTCGTCATAGGGGCACCTATTTCACCGGATGATCTAGCCAAGCACAAAGGTAATCCCAGCAAGATGATGGATTTTTTGCGCGCCAGCACATATGAGCTGTCCCCAACACCGATAGATGCATCGACATATGGTTTTGACTTTGATCTACGGGAGAAAACGGCGCATTAAAGCAAAGCGGCGTGTCAGGAGAATGAAATGGCAGTTGGTGTATTCGATAGCGGACTTGGCGGTTTAACAGTGCTTGATGCTGCGCGCGCGCGTCTGCCTGACCTGCCATTCGTTTACTACGCTGACAGCGCGCACGCACCATATGGTGTGCGCGATTCTGAGGATATTTATCAGCTGACAAAAAAGGCGGTGGAGTACCTTTGGGCCAATGGCTGCGATCTGGTTATTTTGGCGTGCAACACGGCCTCAGCGGCGGCTTTGCGGCGGATGCAGGAGGCGGGTGTGCCAAAGGGCAAACGCGTGCTTGGCGTATTCGTGCCGCTTATAGAGGCGCTGACCGAACGCGAATGGGGCGACAACTCCCCGCCACGCGAAGTTGCAGTGAAGGAGGTGGCGATTTTTGCCACTCCAGCAACAATCGCGAGCCGCGCGTTTCAGCGCGAACTTGCCTTTCGCGCGATTGGTGTTGACGTGGAAGCGCAGGCCTGCGGTGGCGTGGTTGATGCGATTGAAGACGGTGATATGATCTTGGCCGAAGCATTGGTGCGCAGCCATGTGGATGCACTCAAACGCAAGATGCCCAAACCACAGGCGGCTATCTTGGGCTGCACGCATTATCCGTTGATGGAGACCCATTTTCAGGCAGCTTTGGGTGAAGATGTGAAAGTCTATTCGCAAGCGGGCCTTGTGGCGGAAAGTCTTGCGGATTATCTCGCGCGCCGCCCTGAATTCAAAGGCTCTGGCAAGACGCATCGCTATTTCACCAGCGGTGATCCTGCGCGTGTCAGTGACCATGCGACCCAATTTATGCGACGAGAAATCTCTTTTGAACAAGCATAATCCAAAAGACATTTCCAACGAAAGATCAAAGACATGACACAGAATATCGCCATTCTAGGGGCATCCGGTTATACAGGCGCAGAGTTGATCCGGCTCATTGCCACACATCCCAGCATGCGCATCAAGGCGCTCTCGGCGGAGCGTAAAGCAGGCCAACCGCTTGCGCAGGTTTTCCCACATTTGCGCCATCTTGATTTGCCCGATCTGGTGAAGATTGTGGAGATCGATTTCTCAGGCATTGATTTGGCGTTTTGCGCTTTGCCGCATAAGACCAGCCAAGAGGTGATTGCTAAATTGCCGCGTGATCTAAAGATCGTTGATCTAAGCGCAGACTTCCGTCTGCGCGATCCTGAGGCTTATGAAAAATGGTACGGTAATCCTCATAGCGCCACTGAGATTCAGGGCGAGGCCGTCTATGGACTCACCGAATTCTATCGTGATGAAATTGCAAATGCTCGGCTTGTGGCGGGGACTGGCTGCAATGCGGCGGCTGGACAATTTTTGTTGCGGCCGTTGATTGCGGCGGGTGTGATTGGGCTTGAGGATATCATCCTAGATCTCAAATGCGCGGTCTCTGGGGCAGGGCGGAGCTTGAAAGAAAACTTGCTGCACGCTGAATTATCCGAAGGCTACGCCGCCTATGCGGTTGGCAGCACGCATCGTCATTTGGGCGAGTTCGATCAGGAGTTCTCTGCACTTGCAGGCCGGGATGTACGCATTCAGTTCACTCCGCATCTGATCCCAGCAAACCGCGGTATTTTGGCGACGGGCTATGTGTCGGGAGATGCGCAAATCATTCACAACACGTTAGTTGCGCAATACAAGGACGAACTGTTTATCGAAGTACTGCCCATGGGTGAAACACCCAGCACGCATCATGTACGCGGGTCGAATTTCTGTCATATAGGTGTTGCGGCTGATCGGATCGAAGGTCGTGCCATCGTGATTGCTGCGCTTGATAATTTGACAAAAGGGAGCAGCGGGCAGGCCTTGCAGAATGCTAATCTGATGTTAGATCTGCCTGAAACTGCGGGTCTTATGCTCGCGCCATGTTTCCCATAGCGGGTCGGGAGGGGCCAAAATGGCAATGTCTGGACTAAAGAAAAAGCGCCGTATTCAGGTCGTGGCTGTGGCCGTGGTTGCACTGGCACTATCCTCCGCTTTGATCGGCTATGCGATGCGCGACGGGATCAATTTCTTTCGCGCACCAAGCCAGATTATCGCGGAACCGCCAGCGCCCAGTGAAGTGTTTCGCATTGGCGGTTTGGTCGAAGAAGACTCTATCGAGCGCGGTGTAGGCGAGGTCATTCGCTTTTCGGTGACGGATGGTGGGGCGAGCATTCCAGTGACGTTTACGGGTGTGCTGCCCGACCTGTTTGAGGAAAATCAAGGCATGGTCGGTACAGGAAGTTACATAAACGGCGTCTTTGAAGCCACTGAAATACTTGCGAAACATGACGAAACCTATATGCCCGCAGAGGTCGTCGATGCCTTGAAAGCCCAAGGCGTCTATCAAGAGCCTGAAAGCTAAGGGCATCCTTGTGTGGTCGCTGACGTAGCGCTTCATTAACCACCGTTCGCTAGATTCCCTGTCAGTTTACTTGCTAAGAGGACGGATCATGCCCATTACCCGAAATGAAGACGTGCGCGCATTGGCACATGAGATTGTGCGCCGCGGCTGCGACTTTGTGAATGATCCGCAAGATCCCGGTGGTGCAACCAATCATGGCGTGACGATCCACACGATGCGCAGGCTTGGCTTGGATCTCAACAAGGATGGCGCCATTACGTCCGCAGATGTGCGTTGTTTGACCCGTGCTCAAGCGGTTGAGGTTTTCATCACGCATGATTTTGTAGGGCCGCGCATCGCGCACCTGCCGAAGTCTTTGCAGGAAAGCGTGTTTGACATGTATGTGAACGCGGGCAGCAATGCGGTTAAGATTTTACAACGTTTAATCCGCAATTTTGGGTTTGACTGCGCGGTTAATGGGGTCATCGGCCCTTTGACCATTGCGGCCGCCGCGCGCGCGTTCGATGCGGTCCCGGATCACATGAATGATGCCTATGCGATTGAGCGTCGCAATTACGATTTCCGTCTAGCCGACAAGCGCCCCACCAGCCGCAAATACGCGCGTACTTGGCAGGGCGCAAAGGCGGCTGGATCACCTGCGCTGAGGAGTTCATGGCTGCAAAATATCGGCTCTCTCAAACACAATTTCAGCAAAGGATCGCAAAATGGGCTTGATTATCAAATTTTTGGAATGGTGTTCGGCACCGGTGGCAATCTGATCCGCGACACCGCGGAGGTTTTTATTGAAAACGCTGAAAAAGGTGCTGCACGTGAAGCGGTGATGCGAAGCGATACTTTTGCGCAGTTTGCGATCGAGTTTGTAGTCGTGCAGAGGGGCCTGTTTGATCGGCTCATGGATGCGTTGAACCGCATACCAAGGCCGGCGATGGCGCTTGGCACCTTGGTTTGTTCGTCTCCGTGATGGTGGATCCGATTTGGTTTGCTACCCGTATGCAAGGTGTCGCATTGGTGCCGGAATCCTCGTGGTGGCTGCTCGGTGCAATCGTGTCGCTCTATTTTGGCGCACGCCATCATGTGAAAACCAGCAGTTTCAAAAACAAGTCGCAGCAGCGCTCGCGCTTGCACCGACTGTGATGAATAACTTGGACGCGTAGGAGGGGATAAAACGGACGCGCGCCGTTCAGCCTGCGAAGATGGCCCCAGTTGTTCAATCTCCAAAATCTCAAAAAACGTTTCCGAACAATGCAGCACTGCAAGACTGGGCACTTCTACAGCGTTGATCCCGCGACAATGTGAACCGAGAAAGGCTGCGATTTCCATTGGCGCGCAGCATCCTGCGCACTATACTTTCTCGCATGATTACAGAGCTCGGACATTTCGCCCTTATCCTCGCATTTCTTATTGCCATTGTGCAGGCAGTTGTGCCGCTAATCGGCGCGCATAAACAATGGTATGGCTGGATGGCTGTGGCCGAACCTGCCGCCAAGATGCAGTTTCTGTTTACAGGCTTTGCCTTCGCAGCACTCACTTATGCGTTTGTGACCTCGGACTTCTCGCTTCGATTGGTATGGCTAAACTCGCACTCAGCGAAACCGATGCTTTATAAAATTAGTGGAGTCTGGGGCAATCACGAAGGTTCCATGCTGCTTTGGGTGTTGATCTTGACGCTCTTCGGGGCATGCGCTGCTTGGTTTGGCGGGAACTTGCCACCAACTTTGCGTGCGCGCGTATTGGCGGTTCAATCTGCGGTCGCCGTTGCGTTCTTCGCCTTCATCATTTTTACATCCAACCCGTTCTTGCGCCTTGCAGTACCACCGTTTGATGGCCAAGATCTCAATCCGCTCTTGCAAGATCCCGGCTTGGCCTTCCATCCACCTTTCTTATATCTCGGTTATGTGGGTCTCTCGATGGCATTCTCTTTCGCGGTTGCAGCTTTGTTGGAGGGCCGTGTTGATGCAGCATGGGCCCGTTGGGTTCGGCCTTGGACCTTGGCGGCATGGATCTTCCTGTCAATCGGCATCGGACTAGGATCTTGGTGGGCCTATTATGAGCTTGGCTGGGGTGGTTTCTGGTTCTGGGATCCGGTTGAAAACGCGTCCTTCATGCCTTGGCTATTGGCAGCCGCCTTGTTGCATTCGGCCATCGTAGTGGAAAAACGCGAAAGTCTGAAAAGTTGGACGATCTTGCTGGCAATTCTCGCCTTCGGCTTTTCATTGATTGGCACATTCATTGTGCGCTCCGGCCTTTTGACATCGGTGCATGCCTTCGCCAATGATCCAGAGCGTGGCGTGTTCATCTTGATGATCCTTGGCTTCTTCACAGGTGGCGCATTGATCCTTTTCGCGATGCGCGCTTCCGCGATGGAAGCCAAAGGCGTTTTCGGTGTCGTCAGCCGTGAAAGTGCGCTGGTTGCGAATAACGTCTTGCTCGCTGTAGCCTGCTTCGTCGTCTTCGTTGGCACTCTTTGGCCGATGTTTGCAGAGATGTTTTGGGACAGAAAACTCTCCGTCGGACCGCCGTTTTTCAACATGGCTTTCACACCTTTCATGATTTTATTGGGAGTCATCCTACCCGTTGGCTCAACGCTGGCATGGAAACGCGGTCAGATAGGCCGCGCGGCCTATCAAATGCGATTTGTCTTCGCGCTTGCGGTTGCTTTGGCCTTACTGGTCTGGGTTATGCAAACGGGCCGCTCGCTAATGGGACCGATTGGTCTGTTTCTTGGCGCATGGATCGTCTTTGGCGCGTCGCTTGATATCTGGATGCGCGCACAGCGCAAATGGGATCGCTTGCTACGTTTGCCTCGAGCGGACTGGGGCAAGGCTGTCGCGCATGGCGGACTTGGCGTGACCATGTTTGGTATCGCTGGATTGATGGCGTGGCAGGTGGAAGACATCCGTATTGCTGAAGTTGACACGCCATTCATTGTTGGTGGCTTTGAGTTGGAACTCAAAGGTGTGGATCGTGTTCAAGGGCCGAATTATATTTCGACCATGGGCCGCGTGATCCTGCGCAAAGATGGCACAGAGATCGCTGTGTTAAATCCAGAGAAACGCAACTACCCGGTCGCACAAATGCCAACGACGGAGGCTGCAATTGACTATCGTTTCTTGCGCGACGTCTATGTGGTGATCGGTGACCCGCAAGAGGGTGGTGGTTGGACGCTGCGTACGTATATCAAACCTTTGGCGAACTGGATTTGGGCGGGTGTTCTGCTGATGGCACTTGGTGGTTTCTTAAGCTTGTCTGATCGCCGTTTCCGTGTTGGTGCAGGTGCAAGCAAACGCCGCACACGCACGGTTGCAGCGGAATGAGATATCTCATTGTTGCCATTTGCATGTTGCTGGCTTTGCCTTTGGGAGCAGTGCAGCCTGACGAAGTGTTGGACGATCCTGTGCTGGAACAACGCGCGCGTGGTCTCTCCAAAGGGCTGCGTTGTTTGGTCTGTCAGAACGAGTCAATTGACGAAAGTGACGCCTCGCTTGCGCGCGATTTGCGGATTTTGCTGCGTGAGCGATTGTTGCAGGGCGACACAGATGAGCAAGCGATTACCTTTATTGTAGATCGATACGGTGAATATGTGCTGCTTCGACCCACCGTCACAGGTTCCAACTGGTTGCTTTGGGCGGCGGGTCCGCTCATGTTGTGTCTCGCGGGCGGCGTGGGGTTTGCGTATTTGCGCGGACGCGAAAAGGCGTCCGAGCAAAGCATCGACGCGCTGAGCGATGTTGAAAAATCAAGATTGGCAGAGTTGCTCAACGACGAGTGAGCGGCGCCGAAAGACAAGGAACGGGGACGATCAATGGATTATAAGACCATCACATATGTCGTGGCGGATGGGGTCGCGACGATAACATTGAATCGTCCTGAAGTTATGAACGCCCTTGATGCGCAAATGCGTGCAGAGATCACTGATGCTGTGCGCTCTGGCGGGCGTGAGGCGCGCGTTGTTGTGCTCACAGGGGCAGGGCGGGCGTTCTGCTCGGGCCAGGACCTCGGTGATCGCGCGAATGCGGCCAATATTGATCTCGAACGCACGCTGCGTGATGAATACCAACCTATGCTCGCAGCGATCACAGATTGCCCTGTGCCGACCATAAGCGCGGTAAATGGCGCGGCGGCGGGCGCGGGCGCAAATCTTGCGCTTGGGGCCGATGTGGTGATTGCATCGGAGCGCGCGTTTTTCATGCAAGCCTTCACCAAAATCGGCCTGATTCCAGATGCGGGCGGCACTTACTTTATGCCGCGCCAGATCGGTATGGCGAAAGCGATGGGGGCTGCGCTTTTTGCAGATAAGATCAGCGCAACTCAAGCAGAACGTTGGGGGATGATCTGGGAAGCGGTTCGAGACGCTGACTTCGCAGAGACATGGAAAGCCCGCGCTCAGTATCTGGCAAACGGTCCGACAGCAGCCTATGCAGAAGCCAAAACCGCCATCCGCGCGTCGTTTGAAAATTCTCTTGAAGATCAACTGACGCTCGAGGCGAAACTCCAAGGCAAATGCGGAAAAACCCGAGATTTCAAAGAAGGCGTGCTTGCCTTCCTAGACAAACGTACGGCGGAATTTGAAGGGCGCTAACTTTGCGCTTCTGATTTCTATAAATATCCGAGTGAGGTCCAGCTTGCTGAGATGAGGGCAAAGCCCTCTCTTTCTTCAAATACGAGGCTGTAAAGTGCAGGTTTCTGTTGCCAGGTACCTGCGAACCCCGCCTTAAGTCGCTAAACCTAAGGAGTTAAGTTTCAGAAGCTGAAACTGCTTACGCAGCCATCGCTACTGGAGCACGATTGTCATTTGCAATTGTACATTTTGGGCCGATACGGTGGCACCCAGCCGAAACAAAGCTAACTCCTTTAGACGTTCGTCGATCCTATTTCGACCCCCTCCGCCGTCAAATGAACGGGTGATTGGTGGAGTCGCCGGGTACCGCCCCCGGGTCCGAACCGCTTATTGCGAGCGCGTTTATGTCCATAGTTCTTGCGAACATCTTATATATAGGAAGGGCTTACAGATTTGCCAAGAGGAGATAGGCCGCGGGACCCGCTTCCAATGCGAAAAACAGGCTGGCTTTCTTTAAGGGCGGCTTGTCTGCGATAAGCGAGACAAAGCGCCCAAGTGCGGCACCGGCATAGGCAATGCCGAGCATTGCAAAGGCAATGGGTAAGCTGCTCCAAATACAAAATAGTCCCATCGCCACAAACAAGCCGCCAACAGAGGCACGCATCTCGCTAAGACCCATGGTGCTTTCACTGACCTTGAGATCAAGGGCAGACGCCGTGTAGCGCGGCGCCAGAAATCCAAACGCTCCGAAGGCGATGGTCATCAGTGCTACGATGACATTAAGCGTATCGATCATTTCAGAGCTCCCAAAGTTGTTCTGGAAAAATTTACGCCCCGATTAGGACGTCGTTTTCTTTTGTGCCATTTCCTGACCCAATTGCCGCGTGTAAAGCGCAAGCGCTTCCAGAATTTCCTCAATTCCTGCACCATCTCCTGCATCGCAAAAATCTACGATTTTTGTGTGGAGTGACACGATTTTTCCGCGCGAACGCGCCGTAAAGGTGATCATGTTCATCAAAGGTTGCATCGCCTCAACCGCCCCTGCGAGCTGGTAAGACAACACAGGATTGCCCGCCGCATCGACCAGCGCGCGGTGAAAGGCAACGTCACTCGCGCACCATCCTTCATCCGAGAGACCGGGCTGTGTTTGACGAAAAATCTCTGCGCGCATAGTTGCTAGATGATCCGCGGTGCGCCGCGTCGCGGCCAAAGGCGCGCAAGCACTTTCGAGCGCAAACCGTGCTTCGCAGGCTGTTTCAAAACTCACGGCATTCATTGACAGCAAAAGCGTCGATGTGGTGATCTGCTGGCCGTAAGCTTCTTCAAAACTCAACCGATTGACAAAGGCGCCCCCAAAAGCACCGCGCTGCGTGCGGATCAGGCTTTGCGCGGCAAGGCGCTTCAATGCTTCACGCACCGTCGCGCGGCTGACTTCGAATTGCTCGGACAGTTCCGCTTCAGATGGCAATCGCTCGTCCACGATCAGCGCGCCGCTTACAATGGCGTCGCGAATGGCTTTGGCGATCTGCGCAGACAAGTCCGCTTTGGAGGAGGGATCAATTTTCATTTGTCAGACGTTTAAATGTCTGACATTAAAAAAGCAACAGAAACCCATGTGTGATTCCACTGCTTATGATCCGATCTACCCTTTGGCTTGGCGTCTTTACAATCATCCTGCTCTCGTGGTGGATGATGTTTATGATGGCGATGAGCATGGACCTCGACCTGATTGGACGTCCCGGTGAAATGGGGCGCGTGATGGCGGCGATGGATCCTCGTATGGATATGAAAATGCCCATGGCCGAGTTTGGCCCGTTGTTTGCGATGTGGGCGATCATGATGGCCGCGATGATGTTGCCAACGATGGTACCAACCTTGCGTGCTTATGAGATGTTGATGACCTCCGCAGATGGCACGCGAGTGGGCTGGTTGGGCATTTTGTTAGGCTATATGATTGCGTGGGTCGCTTTCGCAGCGCTGATCACAGGTGTGCAACTCGCACTGCTTTTCGGCGGTGTAATTGATATGCTGGGCATTCCTAATTCAACGCTTTTCGCGGCTGCTTTGCTGATTATTGTCGGGCTGTTCCAATTCACCCGCGCGAAAGAGATATGCCACGGTGTATGTCACAGCCCGATGAACTATTTTTTAGGTCATTGGCAGACAGGCTTTGTAGGTGGTCTGAAAATGGGTCTCGGGCTTGGCGCGTTTTGTGTTGGCTGTTGTTGGGGTTTTATGGCGCTTGGATTTGTGGGGGGCGTGATGAGCCTTCTGTGGATGGGCTTGGCCACGTTTTTTATGGTAATCGAAAAATTGCCCCAGATCGGGCATTATGTCACAAAACCGATGGGAGCGATGCTGATCGCTGCCGGAGTAGGGGTTCTGCTTTGGGCCCCAATCATGGGAGGATAACACCACATGGCTATCAAAAAGAAACCCGACGCGGACCGCTTGCCGGTTAGTCAGCGCATCGACAGCCGTATGAGCAACCCTAAGCGGCGCACTACCGCGCCGACGGATTGGGCCATCAAGGGCGAGCTGTTTTTAAACTGCTCGTGTGAATTGTTCTGCCCCTGCGTCGTTTCACTTGGCGCGCACCCTCCCACAGAAGGGCACTGCAACGCGTGGATGGCGATTGCCATTGATGAGGGCCACTATGAAGGTGAAGACCTAAGCGGTCTCAACGTCGGCTTGATGGTCGAAATCCCTGGTCGTATGGCGGAAGGTGGCTGGAAAGTCGCCGCTTATGTTGATGAGCGCGCTTCTGGCAAAGCCTACAACGGCATTTTGCAAATCTTCTCTGGCGCGGCGGGGGGCACGACGGGTCTGTTCACAATGTTGGTCTCTGACATCGTCAACGCAGAGCGTGAGAAGGTCGAGATCGTGCGCGACGGTAAGAAGCGCGGGCTTTATATTGGGCGCAAGATCCAAGGCGAGATCGAGATGATCACAGGTGCAAACCCTGATCATCCGGTGATGATTTCCAACTCCAAATACTGGATGGGTCCCGATATTATCGCAGCTAAGGGCATCAAGTCTAAAGTGCGAGACTTCGGTCGTATCTGGGATTTCGGTGGCAAGTCCGCTGAGATTTGCCCGATTGATTGGGGCAGTGACAAGAAATGATCACGCCCGAGTATTGCTTGCTCATGGCGCGCTACAATCGATGGCAGAACGCTGAGCTTTTGAAGTCGATGGAAAGCATGACCGATGCCGATTTACGCGCTGATCGTGGTGCGTTTTTCGGCTCAATCTTTCGCACTGTGAACCATTTGCTTTGGGGCGATTCGCTTTGGATTTCGCGCTTTGATGGCGGTGTTGGCCCTGCACAGATGGATCTGACTAAGACAGATACGACGGACACCACGCAAACGTTGGCTGAATGGTCGACTGAGCGGTTTCGCACTGATGCACGCTTTGTGGCTTGGGCGAAGTCGGTCACCCATCTTGATCTGACGGGCGATTTGACGTGGTTTTCTGGCTCCATTCAGGCCGACATCAGCAAACCGCGCGCGATGTGCATTGTGCAGATGTTCAATCACCAGACCCATCATCGCGGCCAAGTGCATGCGATGCTCGGCGCGACGGATGCGCCAATGTACACGACTGATATTCCTTTCATGCCAACCTCTCTTTAATCGGAGTAGCCCCTTATGGCTCTGATCTCTCCTTCGCGTCGCCTGCGCCGCACGCCGTTTTCTGATGGCGTTGAAGCCGCAGGTGCCAAAGCTTACACGGTTTATAACCGCATGCTTTTGCCCACTGTTTTTCGCTCTGTTGAGGAAGACTATCACCACTTGAAGTCTGCTGTGCAGATTTGGGATGTCTCTGTTGAGCGCCAGGTTGAACTACGCGGTCCTGATGCCGCGCGCTTGATGCAAATGCTCACACCGCGCGATTTGCGTGGGATGAACGCAGGGCAGTGTTATTATGTGCCCATCGTGGATGAGACTGGCGGGATGCTGAATGACCCTGTTGCCGTGAAACTGGCAGAGGATCGTTGGTGGATTTCGATTGCGGACAGTGATTTGCTGTTGTGGGTCAAAGGGATAGCCAATGGCTATCGTTTGGACGTGTTGGTCGATGAGCCAGACGTGTCTCCGCTTGCTGTACAAGGTCCCAAAGCCGAAGAGCTGATGGCGCGGGTTTTTGGCGATGCCGTGCGGGACGTGAAGTTTTTCCGCTATGGTTGGTTTGATTTCCAAGGTCGTTCGCTCGTTGTGGCGCGCTCTGGCTATTCCAAACAGGGCGGTTTTGAGATTTATGTTGAAGGCAGCGACATTGGCATGCCTTTGTGGAACGCGTTGATGGAAGCGGGCAAGGATTTGGACGTCTATGCTGGCTGTCCCAACCTGATAGAGCGGATCGAGGGTGGTTTGTTGTCTTACGGCAACGACATGAACGACGACAACACGCCGCATGAATGTGGGCTTGGGAAGTTCTGCAACACGTCGACTGCGATTGGTTGTGTGGGGCGAGATGCGTTGTTGCGCGTGGCTATAGAGGGTCCAGTGAAACAACTGCGCCCGATTGAAATTCATGGAGATGCGGTGCCGCCTTGTGATCGTCTTTGGCCGTTGATGGATGGGGATCGCCAAGTTGGAACGGTGAGTTCAGCGGCCTATAGCCCCGATTTTGCGACCAATGTTGCGATTGGCATGGTGCGTATGACGCATTGGGATGCGGGGTCTGAATTGGATGTGTTGACGCCGAATGGAATTCAGCCGGTGACGGTTTGGGAGACGTTTTGGATTTAATGGAGGAGCGGGGGCCAGCCCCTGTACCACCGAAGTTTAACTTGAAAGAAGGAGGGTTAAGAAATGTTTAATGCACTTGTTGTGAAAAAGAACGAAGATGGCAAGACCAATGCAGCCGTGGAGCAGATCGGGCTAGATGATTTGCCTGCGGGTGATGTGACCGTGGCGGTGGAGTATTCCACGGTGAACTACAAAGACGGCTTGTGCATCGGGCCGGGTGGCGGCTTGGTGCGCAATTATCCGCATGTTCCGGGGATTGATTTTGCAGGAACCGTCGAAGCGTCAGATGATGCGCGCTATAAGCCTGGCGATAAGGTCGTTTTGACCGGCTGGCGCGTTGGTGAAGCGCATTGGGGCGGATATTCCCAAAAAGCGCGAGTCAAAGCGGATTGGCTCGTGCCATTGCCGTCCGGTTTGGATACGCGTCAAGCGATGGCTGTTGGAACGGCTGGCTTTACAGCGATGCTTGCGGTGATGGCGCTTGAGGATCATGGCATCAAAGACGGTCCTGTTTTGGTGACAGGCGCGGCTGGCGGTGTTGGATCTGTGGCCACAGCGATTTTGGCTCAGCTTGGTCATGAGGTTGCGGCCGTAACGGGGCGCCCAGAGACGGCGGACTACCTGACGTCGCTCGGTGCAACGCAGATCGTTGCGCGCGAAGAGTTGAACGAGACCGTAAAGCGTCCGCTTGAAGGCGAAGTTTGGGGTGGCTGCGTTGACGCTGTTGGCGGTGAAATGCTCGCGCGTTTGTTGGGCCAGATCAAATATGGTGGCTCTGTTGCCGCTGTAGGTCTTGCGGGCGGTGCGGGCTTGCCAGCGACGGTTATCCCGTTCTTGCTACGAGGTGTGAATCTGCTCGGTATTGATAGCGTCATGCAACCTTATGAGAACCGTTTGCGTGCATGGGAGCGGATTGCGAAAGATCTACCGATGGATAAGCTCGAGGCGATGGTGCACCCCGCTGTACTGTCTGATTTGCCAGGGCTTGGTCGCGATATTTTGAAAGGCCAAGTCAAGGGCCGTGTTGTGGTTGACGTCAACGCTTAAGGGGTACCTGCAAGCGTCGCCCTTGTGTGGTGCTTGCAGATCTTCTAAGACTGCCTGCATGACACAAAACGCACATATGAATTCGTTTTATCGCTTTGCTACATAGCAAAGGCTTCGTTTGAGTATGTGATTATAATTGAAACCGCCCTGAGAGGCGGTTTTTTTTGTGGATGCACCTCTCGAGGCTAAACGCGAGAGAACACATGACAGATTTAAGGATAAGAGACGCGCGCGCCGCGGATGCGCCAGATATTGTTGCAATAATTGAGGTCTTGTCGCTGTATCACGGCGACGTTGCGAGCATTGATTTAGAGGACGTAATCTTCCTATGTTTTGGCCCGTCGCCATAGCTTCGACTGATTGTTGCAGAACACGACCGGCGGATCGTTGGCTATGCGGCACTCCAAAAGAAAATTCAGCTACAATTCGCGCGGCGATTAATGGACCTGTAGCATTTGTTTATGACACCCCACATGCGCGGGCAGGGTGTTGGGCAGGCGTTGATCGTGCATGCAGCGAAGCATGCGAAGCTGCATCGATGCGCAGGTTTGACACTTGGTGTGATGGCGCAAAACGCGCATGCGCAGGCCTTCTATCGTACGCTTGGTTTTGAGGTGCGTGAGATGGGTGATGCTATTCAAATGATGTGCCCCTTGCCCTTGCAGAGCGGACAAGTCGCACCCTAAAGTCGCCTCAAATGAACGCTTAAGTGAGATACGCGATGACCTATGATCCAGAGAATATTTTTGCCAAGATCCTAAAGGGCGAAATCCCGAGTTTTAAGGTTTATGAGGACGATGAAACTTATTGCTTTATGGATATCATGCCGCGCTCAGATGGGCATTGCTTGGTGATCCCGAAAGCACCGTGCCGCAATATTCTGGATGCTACTGAGGCGCAATTGAACGCAACAATCGCAACAGTTCAAAAAGTGGCGCGCGCGACGAAAGTTGCGTTTGATGCAGATGGGATCACCTTGCAGCAATATTCC